>Ga0098048_1000027_pt1 | contig 86971 bp, 107 predicted proteins | sample 13_taG_FD_75052 | JGI IMG/M metagenome (GOLD analysis project Ga0098048, IMG submission 75052) | Marine viral communities from the Subarctic Pacific Ocean - 13_ETSP_OMZ_AT15268 metaG | ecosystem: Environmental > Aquatic > Marine > Oceanic | place: Pacific Ocean | collected 2015-01-16 | reverse complement strand
TAATTTTGCGAAGCCCTGCCTCAAATGCCAATACTACATGGGTGGAGACGAGTGTGCGTTTTCTAAGAGCGGGAAACAGGACGAGCAATGTGACGTATTCTTACGATGGAAGAAAAAGAAGAAAAACGCATATGATCTCAAACTTCCTTTGTCCTTAGATCCCACTATAGCTATTGGAGAGACATGCATTAAAGCAGGTATCAACTATGAGGAAAAAGCAGTATTACTCCACAATAGTATCCTTCTTAAACTATCCAGTGAGAAACATAAAGAAATCTACCGCATGATTTATATTGAGCATCGCTCAGATCAAGAAGTTGCAGAAAAATTCGGATTTAAAGAAGATAAAAAGAACCGAAAGACACCACGTTACAAGCAATTAAATAATCTTAAAAAAAGATTCTATGAGCTTGGACGCAAAGTGCTTTCAGAAGATGACCTGCTATGAAGGAAATAGAACTTACAGACGAGCAAAAACAACAAGTGATCACAGAGTTTAAGAAAGACCCTGATCTTAAACGTATTACTCAGGTTGTCTCTGGTGATCCTGAAGCTGATGGGCGCTCCAAAATAGGTCGCGCAATTCGATCTTTTCTTGCTAGTCAAGACAAGCAATACCACACCACAAAACCCGAACCAGTAAAAGCTGTAGAATTCACAGAAGAACAGAAACAGTTTATATTGAGTGATCGTATAGACGAAGATCTTAATCCTCTTGAGATTGCACGTATTGTATTTGGTGATGAAGATATTAAAAGCCTGAGCGTTCAGCACCGCGCAACTATTGACTTTCTTAAAGAATACCGCCCTGCTATTCTCGATGACAACGAGCTAGTCACAAAAGATAAATGGACTCCACCAAATGCAATATCCAAAGTTGTCAAAAAAGTAAACGATTGGGCAGGAGAAGAACTAGACTCCGCGAATCTAAGCAACAAGCACGAAAAAATGATGCAGAAACTAATCAAGTATCTGCATAGTCCTCGTTTCAAACACACAATTAACGAATACTGCAAAGTTGCAGATCGTGAACTGTTTGAAAGTGAGTTTGTTCGTGCTGCATGGGATAAGATTGATCTTAGTGTTGAAGAAATCAACCAATACATTAACCTATGTGCCAACTTCGTGCGTGTAAAGCATATTCAGTCTCGTCTTGATCGGCTCAATAAGGTCTTGGAAGATTCTGGCAGTAACCAAGAAGCTAGTATGCGTTTTACTGAACTTATCAAAACCACCAGTGAAGAACTCGATAAATGCGAGAAGCGTATTGATGCTCTTTCCAAAGGTTTGAACGGTAGTCGTCAGGAACGTCTTAAAGCTCGCGGTCAACGCAATGGAACCATCGAATCACTTGTTGAAGCCTTTCAAGATAAGGAAGAAAGAGATCGCATGGTGAAAATGGCAGAAATGCGCCTACAAACAGTTAGCGATGTTGCAGATGAACTTGAAAGAATGGACGAGTTTAAATCTCGTGTCCTTGGTATATCAAAAGAAGAACTATTATGAGCGAATGGACATGCAAAGAGTGTGGGGAGAAGTTCAGCAGCAAGCGAGGACTTCATTTGCATATGAAAAAACACTTTGATAGGATTGGTGATTATTACACTAAGCACTATGCAAAGCAAGACCTATTCACAGGAGAACCAATTCCTTTCAAAAACTACGATCAGTATTTCGCGGATAACTTTACGTCTTTCGACAACTACATGAAGTGGGTCAAGACTGCGCCCAAAAACCAAGTCAAAGAATACATTCTTAAAAAATTCAAAGAGAAGATTGACCACAAAGAACTCAAATATATGCCTCCTAGCTCTTTCTATGATTTGTATGAGCTTGCTAATCGCGTTACTATTGAAAATGTATGGGGTGACTACAATGAGTTCTGTAAAGAGGTGGGTTTGCAAAACCCATTCAATGACACTCTTCCTCATGACTTCTGGCAAGATAATCCAGAGGATATCAAGATCCTAATTGACACTCGCGAACAAAGACCATTGAACTTCTCTAATGGTGTTTCTCATAAACTAGACTTTGGCGACTATGCTGCGGCGGGAAAACACTTCTCTCCAACTTTTGTTGACCGTAAATCTGAAGATGATTTCAGATCCACATTCGGACGCGACCACGAGCGCTTCAGAAGAGAAATGGATCGCTGCGTTAAGTTTGATTCTTATATGTTTGTTGTGGTTGAGTCTACACTTGCACAAGTAGAGATCAATAATCGCAGTAATCCTTTTAGAAGCAACCTAGCTTTTGTGTGGCACAATGTTCGTGACATGATTGCCAAATACCCCAATAACCTTCAATTTATCTTCGCCCACAACAGGGCTGGAGCAAAAAAAATCATTCCAAAAATTCTCTATCACGGAAAAACACTGTGGGATGTTGATGTTCAATATCATCTAGAGAAAAGAATCTACGAAAAGTCTCATGCTTGATAAAGGAAAACAAAGATACCGTTATGAGTTCTCTGCAAAAAGAGTTAATGATATAATCATTAACTTTGAGGGCGATTTAAACGAAGAAGATGCAAAGTATCATCTCTATAAGTTTCTGCGTAATAACGTTGGTTTTACTTGTGAGTTATTTCTAGGTGTTAGGTTATTTCCTTTCCAAGAAATGGCTATCAAGTCTATGATGATTGGTGATTACTCTATGTTCGTGTTTTCGCGTGGTTTATCTAAGACGTTCTCTACGGCTATTTATGTTATCCTTGAATGTCTTCTTAATCCTACAGCTAATATCGGTGTGATTGCGGGAACATTTCGTCAGTCTAAACAGATTTTTGCAAAGATTGAGGATATCATGAGCAAACCTGAAGCGCAGATGGCTCATGAAGCGGGTTATAAGCTCACTAAAGGCACGGACGCATGGACAATGGTTATTGGTAAAGGAAAAGCTATTGCCCTGCCTCTAGCGAACGGTGAGCGCCTTCGTGGTTTCCGTTTTAACCGTATGGTTCTTGACGAATTCTTGACTATTCCTGAGAGTATCTTCAACGAGGTTATTCTTCCGTTCCTTGGTGTTGTTGAAAACCCAACTGAGCGTGAAGAAATCTATGACCTAGAAACAAGCATGATCGAGAAAGATTTAATGAAAGAATCTGAGAGATATGTTTGGCCAAACAATAAGCTAATCATTCTTTCCTCGCCTTCGTATAAGTTCGAATATATGTATAAGCTTTATTGCAAATACCGTGATTTGATTTCTGGCGTTTACGAGCATAATGATGAAGAAAACGATGAAGATGCTGCTGATGATGCATATCGAATCATTATGCAATTAAGTTACGACTGTGCGCCTAACACACTTTACGATAAAAACCTTCTAAAACAAGCAAAGTCTACCATGAGTGAGATGCAGTTCAAGCGAGAGTTTGGTGGGCAGTTTGTGGATGAATCAGATGGTTACTTCCGTCTGTCTAAAATGTCTGCTTGCACGATTCCAGATGGAGAACAACCTGCGGCAGAGGTTGCAGGAGATCCTAGCGCCAAATACATTATCGCCTTTGACCCCAACTGGGCAGGAAACACAAGCGCTGACCACTTTGCCATGCATGTTTTTAAACTGTTGGAAGAAGAACAAAAAGGATGCCTTGTGCATAGTTATGCTATCGCAGGTGTTACTCTAAAGGATCATATGAAATATTTTCACTACCTGTTAACCAACTTTAATGTTGTAGGTATCTGCGGCGACTACAATGGTGGTGTTCAATTTATTGATTCTTGTAACGAGAGCGAATTGTTCAAGAAGTCTAATATTCATATTGGTGTTTTGAGTGTTGATATTGATAAAGCAGAAGAATACGAAGCTAATATGCAAGAATTAAAAAATATTTATAATGTAACTGGGCGCAAATATTGTATTCTACGTAAGCCTACCTCCTCATGGATTCGTTCAGCAAATGAACTACTTCAGGCAAATATCGACCACCGCCGTATTCTGTTTGGCTCACGCTCTGTTGATGACCACTTCGATTCTCAATGCAAGAAGAATATCCCAATCTCTAAGATCACTTGGGATAACGTGATTCTTGCTGACAAAGCAAATGCGCGAATGGTTGAATTTGTTGACCACCAGAAAAGTATTATTGAGCTTACAAAGTCTGAGTGCGCGAATATTGAGGTCAAAAGCAACCCACAGGGTTCTCAGACATTTGATCTGCCTCAAAACTTAAAACGTCAAACAGGCCCACATAGAGCGCGTAAAGACTCCTACTCCGCATTGATCCTTGGTAACTGGTTTATTAAGGTTTACTTTGATATGATGGTATCTAAACCAAAACCTAAACCAGTAAACGATTTTATTCCTCGTTTAATTAAGTAAAAAAGTGACTTTCTAAAAGTTAAAGTGTAACAATTGACATGGCAAACGCCCCTAAAAAGAGAAAATATAAAAAGACTTCCGATTATTGGGAGAAGAGAAAAAACAAGTCTCAAAGTCTTGAGTCTTTAGCTCATAAAGAGCCAGAAGCTTTTGAGCCAAAAATGATAGGTGACTCTTTCTATGAGTCTACAGCTTCTCGTTCCCTGCGCCCAAGTTCTGCTGAACGCTCCACAGGTCGCACAAACTCTACAGCAACTAAAGCAATCAACAAACGCTTTAAGAACATCAATGATGGTCTTTTACCTTTTGAATATTCTGCTGACTCTGTAGACGCAAAGGATGCTATCGAGCTTTGCCAAAAGGCTTACTTTAATATTGCAGCGTTTCGCAGCACGGTTGATCTGTTATCTGATTTTGCTGATGCTGATGTTTATCTTGAAGGTGGTAGTGAAAAGTCTCGCAAGCTTGTCCAAGCTTGGTTTCAGCGCATCAATCTTAACGATCTAAAAAGCCAATACTTTCGTGAGTATTATCGCTCCAGTAACTTCTTTGTTCACCGTGTAGATGGTAAGCTAAAAGCAAGCAATGCTGGAAAGCTTTACGAATCATATGGCGCAGAATCTAAAGACTTTAAAATTCCTATTCGTTATCTTGTTTTGAATCCTGTGGATATTGTCGCCAAAGGATCTCTATCTTTCTCTGAAAACCGTTACGCCAAGGTGCTGACTCCTTTTGAGGTTTCTCGCTTGCGTAATCCGCAAAACAAACATGAACAAGAGATGTATGATTCTCTTCCCGATAGAACCAAGCAGATCATCGACAATAAAAACAGCCTTACATCTGGTCGTGCTGAAATCCAACTAGACTCTACTGTTCTTCATACGATTTTTGCTAAGAAGCAAGATTACGAACCATTGTCGGTTCCATATGCTTTCTCTGTCCTTGATGACATGAATAAAAAGCTTGAACTCAAAAAGATTGACCAAGCTATTGCTCGTTCCATTGAAAACGTGGTTCTTCTTGTAACTATGGGCGCAGAACCAGATAAGGGTGGCATTAACCACAAAGCAATTGACGCAATGCAAAACATTTTCCAGAATGAAAGTGTTGGTCGTGTGCTTGTTTCTGATTATACCACTAAAGCAGAATTTGTTATCCCTGACTTGAAAAAGGTCATGGGCGCTGAGAAGTATGAGGTTCTGAACAAGGATATTGAAGAAGGTCTTCAAAACGTTCTTATTGGTAATACTAAGTATTCTGATGGATCGCTCAAGATGAAGATCTTTATGACTCGTCTTGAAGAGTCTCGCAAAAAGTTTGTTGATGAATTTCTTCAGCCCGAAATTAAGCGAGTGTGCAAAGGTCTTGGTCTTAAGAATTGTCCAAAGGTTAACTTTGTCAAGACAGACACTCTGGACAACTCTGATCTCACCAAGCTTACGACTCGTCTAATGGAGCTTGGCATTCTTACTCCTGAACAGGGTATGGATGTTATCCATCATGGTGATTTCCCAAGTGCGGAAGAAATGGAGAAAGAACAAGACAAATTTAAAGAAGCTCGCGAAAAAGGCTACTACGCACCAATAGTGAACAGTATTAGCATTTATGAAGGAGAAGAAGGCGAAGGTAAGCCAAAAAGCACCAAGGGGTCTTCACCTGCTGCTGGCGGTGGTCAAGCACCTTCCGAAAAAACAGCAAAAGAAGGCAAGGCTGGCAACCCAACCAATCCTTCCCCGTCTGGCGGCAGACCTATGGGTGAGTCGAATGCTTCTTACGTTAAAGCTAATATCACAAAAGCTGCCACTCAGGTCATGGAACTCGAAACAAAAGCTTATAGAGATTTTGCTCTTAAGTTTGGTATCGAAGAGCTTGATGAAAACAGAAAAGAGCTTGTTGGTCGTATCTGCGAATCTATCATTGCATCGAAAGAGAGCAACGAATGGGATGCTGAACTTGGCAAAGTTGTAGAAGACCTTGAGCATATCGAGACGCTTGAGTTAAATCCTGAAGTTCTTCAGTTGGGCGCAGAGCATAGTTTGGATGATATGTCTGCTGCAATTTTATATCACTCTACTAAGATTTCGGTGTAAGGGAAGATATGACCAAAGATAAAAAAGAGAACTATTTTACTCTTTGTCCAAAAATTAAAGTTTTGAATATTCAAAGCTTTGATGATATGGAAATTTCAGAAGCGTCTGTTCAAGATATGCTTCCAAAGGGTTTCAATGCTAAACTCAATATTGATGTTTTGCCTGTTGTTTTTAACTTGGCTGTTGTCAACCAAATCAATGCCAATGGTGACGCAATGAACTCAGAAGCGGCAATTAAGTGCGTAAAGAGTTTTGCTAACAAGCCAATCAATGTCGAACACAAGAGACACAAAATTATTGGTCACATGATCAATGCGACACTTTCTGAAGATGAATTTGATTTCTCAGATAAAGATCTAAATTCATTCGCAAAAAAGACCACGCCGTTTTATATCAATGCGATTGGTTTTATTTATAGAAAAATCTTTCCTGAACTTGCAGAGGCTATTGTTGAAGCCGCTGACAGCGATAACGATGAATATAAGAGCATCTCTACCAGTTGGGAATTGGCCTCAAAAGAATTCAAGATTACTAAAGGCGCTGGCAAGAACTTGTGTGATTGCGAATACATTGAGGCAGAAAAATACGAGGAGTATCGAGGATACCTCAAGCGTTTCGGAGGCAAAGGCGAGGATAAAGAAGGCAATATTGTTGGCCGCGTTTTCCACGGTGATGTGATTCCACTTGGTGCGGGTTTAACTATGAACCCTGCCGCTAACGTAGAAGGCGTTCATGTTATTATGCCATCTGGCAAAGAAGAAGAAACATCCAAGTCTGTAGCCAAGGAACAAAAAAATTCCCAAAAATCCAAAATAGATGTAACATCAAACAAATCAAATATTTTCAACATGGAAGATAAAACTACTCAAGAAATTGTAGATCAGATCACTGAGGCTGTCGCTTCTGTCGTCAAAAAAGACGGTGAAGCTAAGTCCATTGGCAAGCTTATGCAAGATACTATTGAGCAACACAACGAAACTTGGAAGTCCAAGGTTGAAGTTGAAGCTCAAGCTCGCGCAGAAGCTGAAGAGAGCATCAAATCTCTCAAAGAAGCTAATGAAAAAATGCAAAGTGAGCTTGATCAGATTACAGCAGACAATGAAGCAAAAGCTGAGGCTGAAGCATTCAATGCTCGCATGAACTTCTTTGACGGCAAGTATAACCTTACCGAACAAGAAAACGAAATCATCGCTGCTGAACTCAAAACTATCGGTCAAGAAGACGAAGCCTTCGAATCCTACAAAGCAAAGGTAGAAATTATCTTCGCTCACAAGGATAAGGAAGCTCTCAAGAAAGCCGAAGAAGAAGCTCAAGCTTCTAAGGAAGTGGAAGACAAAAAGGAAGAAGAAGCTGAAGCTTCCGAAACCGAAGAGTCTGAAGCATCCGTAGAAGAAGTTGAAGAAGAAGCTGAAATCGAAACGGAAGAAGCAGAAGCTAACATTCCTAACGGCAACGGCGAACAAACCAAAGAAAAATCTCTACTTGAAAAAGCAAAAGAATCTTTCAAATACGAAATCTCCTAATAAATAAACACAAACTATTATGGCAAACGAAATTACAAGACTACTCCCATACCGTGGATATGACGAAAATGACGTAATTAACTTTTACGCATTGGACGCTGCAACGGGTGAAGCTGGTTCTGTTGTTATGGTTAGCGCAGCTAATCTTACAGAAGAGCCTGTTTCCATGACCACAAGAGGTGATGCCGATTCTTACCAGAATGTTCTTGGTAACGGTTATTCCCCTTATCCAGAGGTCAATTACAAGGTTACCAAAGTAACTGGAACTGGTGATGCAAATCGTCCACTTGGCATTATGCTTCGTGACATTCGCGCTAATGACGAGAACGGCCAAAACCTTCTCTTTGATTCTGTTAAGCGTGAAGAATTGCAATGCGTTGTTTCTGGTCAGGCTGTGCCTATCGCTACTAAAGGCATCTTTACTATTAACGCAAAGGGTCTTACTAACGGTGTCGCTCCTGCTGTTAACTCCCTTGCTGTTCCTGCTGCTAATGGAACACTTACTGGTGTTGCATGGGCAGACGCAGATCAAGCACAAAAAGACGTTGCAGTTGGTAAATTCATCGCAACTGGCGAACGTGCTGGTCAATCTAGCACAGACGCATTCGAAGGCGCTTACGCAGTCATCAAACTTGAACTCTAATCCCTCCAGATCACTCATATGAAAATTAACATTCAAAGAACAGAAGATCAGTTGGCCCTTGTTCGCGCAATGGGTTCCAACAATCGTGAGGAAGCTTACGAGGCACAAGCTGCTATTGCTCAACTCCTTACCCCAGTGGTTAGCGAAGTGATCAACAACGCAGTGACAGTTGGGAACCTCTTCTCCACCATCGCTTTTGGTGAAGATGACAATCCTTCTATCCCTCTTGATCTTTATCACGAAATTACTGACGAAGACTACATCCAAGTCTACTCTCAACAAGTAGCTGGTGGTCTTCCTTACAGCCAAGTATTCCCATCCCACAACGAACTTAAGTTCAGCACTTACACTCTTGACAGCGCACTTGCGTTTGACAGAAAGTATGCTCGCAAGGCTCGCGTGGATGTTGTGTCCAAAACCTTTACCCGCATGGCTCAAGAAGTTATGCTTAAGCAAGAGCGCACCGCGTTTAACGTGCTTGCAACTGCTCTTGTTAAAGGTGACACTACTAGCGGTTCCGCTGGTGACCACATTATCGGTAGCTCCACAGCAGACCGTTTTGTGCTTCATGACCTTAACCGTCTTATGACCAAGGCCAAGCGTATCAACAGCTCGTTCGTAGGTGGAACTCCTACTGGTGGTTCTAAGGTTGGTGTTACCGACTTGCTCGTTTCCCCTGAAATCATTCAGGAAGTTCGCGCAATGTCCTACAACCCAATCAACACCGCTGAAGCTCCATACGCTTCCGCTGTAAAGGATTCCCTCGCTGCTCCTGAAGCTCTTCGTGAGACTCTCTACGGTGCAGGTGGTCTTCCAAACTTCTACGGCATGAACCTTATCGAAGTTCTCGAAATGGGTATCGGCCAGCGTTTCAACAAAATCTTTGATGCTGTTGTTACCGCAGAAGGTGCTACCGTTGTTGGCGGTGGTGACACTGGAACATTCGCTCAAGCTGACGATGAAATCGTTATCGGTATCGACCGCAGCCGCGATGTTCTCCTTCGTCCCGCTGTTTCCGAAGAAGGAACCGACTCCGATATTTCGGTAGTTGTTGACGATCAGTTCAGCGTTCGCCAGAACAAGATCGGTTACTACGGTAAAGTCGAAGAAGGCCGCGTCTGCATTGACGACCGCGCCCTTGTCGGTATCGCTGTCTAATCGCGATCAATCCCCACACAAGAGAGTCGCTCCGAAAGGGGCGGCTCTTTTTTTTTGATTTTTTTTAGTGTAATCTATATTATATATTATGAGCAAGAAAAAATTTAGCAAAGAAAGCCTAGACCTTATTCACGGCAAGATCGAACATGAAGAGATGGATAAGCCTAAAAGTGCAGAACTCACTACAGAGGGCTTTGATCTGCTTAACGCATCGAGCGAAGATCTTGACCAACTCAAGGTAGAAAAGCAAGAAACAGAGAAAGAGGCTCCAAATTTTGATGATTTTGAAGAAGCTGACGGCAAAGACCGCACAGAAAAGCAAAAGCAAATTGACAAAGCTAAAGAGCTTGAAGAGCTTCTTGGCGTAAAAGATGCCAACCCTTATCGCACTCTGAATCGAGACATTTTTAAAGATAATCTTAATTCTATGTCTGTTGCTGACATGACCACACTCGCAACCCGTGTAGGCATTCAGCCTTCTGGTGGCAGAAATCAACTCAAGGGCGCTCTTATCAAGTCTTTTGATTTCTATGCCCAAAAGCATGATGTGACTGTTGCAGCTCCCGCTAGACCAATCCAGCTAGATAAAAAAGATCCAAACTACGAAGAAAGTGTAAGGTTATTTAAAGATATTTAAGTAACCTATGAACGACTTCGGGAATATTGCAACAGAGATAGTAACCTATGACTTCCCGAATGATACTGGGAGTTACCCTTTATCATACGTATCTGGATGGCTGGAAGCTAATATTGGAGAACTAAGCATTGCTGTAAATGAAGAGTTTACAGTCAATGATGCTGGTGAAATTTATGTTGGTGATTGTAGCGGCTTGATGCCTCAAGAGAAAGAGATTTTCAAGTCTATTTATTCTATTCATTATTACGAAAAGTCGGCGCGAGAAACGCTTCGAAATTCTGCCTACGGCACTACTGCTGATTGGACTGTTCTTAAGGAAGGTGATACCACAATCCAAAGACAGAATAAAAATTCAATCGCAAAAACCTTTAACGAGCTTGCGTCACAAGCAAAGTCCGACTTAAATGATATGATATTTAAGCATAATAGATACAAGTCAGGCCCAAGACAAGTATATGGTGCAGATGCAATGAACAGCACAGATGCTTTGGGTGATGATGGTATTGATTCTTTACGTAGTTAATTATGGCAGATATACTTAGTGCAGAAGAAAAAGCAGCTATTCAGGCTGAACTACAGAATGTGCGTGACACATTTGCAAGAGATATCTATGTTTACGTTAAAACCAAGCAGACGGCTTCTTGGGGGAATAATCCTTTCTACGGTAACTCTAATCCAACATCCTCCCTTTCTTCTGAAGAAGAATTAACAAAGTTTACTTATGAGGCTACTGTCTTATACGAAAATAACCAAAACCAAGAATTGTTTGATGGAAGCGCACAGGCAAATCTACCTTCTTCTGAAGGCACAGTGAGAATCAAGGTTAGCACTTCGGAAGCTAATGAAAAGATCAAGATTTGTGAAAGAATTGAAATTGACGGTGATCTTTTTGTTGTAGACAGCGATCCAAAGCCAATTGGCCCATTTAGTCCTCAAGCGTTCATGTGGTTTCTGAAACGCGAAAACTAATGGCTAGAAAAGGAAATTTTACAGTTACAATTGATCCTCGTTTATTAGCTGCTGAATTAACTCAGGGTAAAAACGGAGCTATAACCGCTCTTAAGGTGAGAAAGGCTATTGAGCCTGATATTGCCATGAAGCAGCGCGAAATGGTTAAGAGGTTTATGGCTCACCCTGTATCCTCTGAGATATCAGAAGGCGCTAATGCAAGCAATAGAAGTGGCACTCTAGGCGGCTATGGCAACCTTTTTTCGTTCTTGGGTTTCGAATCTGGAGAAAACCCTCTGGAGGTCGTAGCGCAGCTTCTAGAGGCTAAATTGCGATACAGAGTTCGCTCTGCCAGAAACGGCAAAATGATAATCACTATATACATCCCTAAACCAGAGGAGATATTCGATTTAACACCCATGCCTTGGGCTGGAAGCATGAGTTGGTCTGAGGCTATTGAAAAAGGTGTCAGTAATGCTGCGGCTTATATTTTCAATCCTGCTGGCTTTCCTAATTCTTCTTCAGGAACAGGTCTACAGTCAAAAAACAAGGTTTCTGGTGTAAGCTTTAAAACAACCCCCTATATTTCGGCTATTCTCAAAGAGTTCGAAAAAGACCTGTCCAAACTATGAAGGCACAATTTGACCATCAATTACTAATGAGCTTTTATCTGTGGTTTGAGAACCAACTTCTCAAAGACGATATCAAGGCTTACAAAACAGGTTTGTCAAATACATTTAAGTATGTTGATTTTAATGATGTTCCAAATAACTTTGTTGGATATCAGGGTCAGTTCAGACAGCTTGTGGCTGAAGATGGAGTGGACACCCCAAACTCTGGATTCTTTGTTGATGGTGGATTTGTAACTGGAAACAATAGCGAAAACGGGGGCGTTTATACAGACTATAATAATGGTCGTATTATTTTTCCTGCGGCATCTGGTCAATCCCTTAATATCACGGCAAACTCAACTGTGAAGGAAGTCAATACATACACAAGCAATGATGATGATCTTTCTATTTTGCTGCATTCAGACTTTATTGAGGAAGGTCAAAGCGAGCAATACCTTTACAGCAAGGAAGCCAAGCTTGATGAAAAAGCCTACTTTCTTCCTGCATGTATTGTGTCTTTGGTTAATTCTGAAAACGAAGAATTTGCTTTTGGTGGCGAAGAAGATACTAAAAGTAGAATCCGCGTCATTGCTCTTGCCAAGAATGAATTTATATTAGATGGCATTGTGTCAAAATGTCGCGATTTGGTTCGCAACAATATTACTCACATTCCATACGATAGCCTTCCTTATGGCCAATCGTTTACGCTGAAGTCTTTCCCGTATCAATACGATACCCTCAAAGAAGCGCAGGGGACAAATGCTCTTGTGTCTCACATTAACAAGGTAAGCCCAACCACGGTCGTTTCAGAGACTGTGCGCCAAAGCCTAAACAAAAATATAGGCATTGCATTCATCGACTTTGATTTATCTACATATAGATTCCCAAGAAGTTGATCTGGTGTAATGTTTAGAAACATTTCTTTTAAAATATGTCCTCTAGAACCCGTGTAATTGCCCAAAACAAAGCCGTCTTCGTCTCTGATACAGGATGGTATGTAGATACTGATGAAAACTTGATTGATGCTCATCAGCTTCACCGCGTAGATACTTTTTCTTTTGATATTGATTTGGCTGGCTCTCGCGAAGATATTCGTGAATTCGGTCAGCTCGCTCGTATCGGAACTCTTAACATGAGAGAAATCAATCCTTCGATTTCCTTTGGTTATTTCCTTGGTGACGGTGAGAATGAACTTGCCCTTGGCTTGCAATCTTCTGATGGACTTAACAAGCAGTTCATTAGCGGAATCTTGACTGAAGATATTACCAGCCGCGAGAAAAACATTTACACCGTGATTGTAAAAGAAGGTGAAGATGCTTTCGATTCTTCTGTTTACGAGTCTCAAAGTGCAAACCATGATGTGATTGGTTTTGGTAACTGTGTTCTTACCAGTTATGGAGCAAACTTCGCGGTTGGTGAAATTCCTCGTGTAGATGTTGAATGGGAAGCTTCCAATATTATTTTCTATACTGGTGGTCACTCTGGCTTCAAGAACCCATCAATCGACAAGCAAGGCGCTCGCGCAGACGAAGGACTCTTTCAGCTTCCTGCCCCAAGCACAGGCGACATGAACGTTCTCGTTCTTCGTCCTGATGATATTACTGTCAGCTTCTTGAACGATGAAATCTCCTCTGGTGAACTTGGAGGAACAGACTTTTCTGACATGTGTATTCAGAGTTGTGCTATCGAGGTTCCACTTTCGCGTGGTAACATTGAGTGTCTTGGTGAAGAACGCGCTGTTGCAAAACCTCTTGAATTCCCAATTGACGTTACTGTTAATATTAACGCAATCGTTAAAAACTTCAAAACAGGCGCTCTTGAATATGTTCTTACTGGAACCGCAGGTGATAACAACACCACCATCGGCATTGATATCAAAAACGATGCCCTTGTTGATGTTCACAAGTTCCGTCTTAAGAATGCTGTGCTTGATAGCCAAGGCTTCAGCCAAGGTATTGACGACAACGAGACTGTTGACTTGACTTTCTCTGCTCAAATCGGTGGTGCAAGTAACACAACTGACGGCCTATTCTGGAGCGGTGCTGGTAGCTACACGCAAGCCACCCCATCCAGTGGTGATGCAGTTGCTGGTCAGCCAATCTAATCTGATAAAGCTTAGTTGCATAAACGGCGGTCTAGCTTTCGGGCTAGGCCGCTTTTGCGTGTAATATACAATATGTCAGTATTTCGTGTAGATTCTAGCGACAAGCAAATTTTCATTAACAATACAAGGTTGATGGGAATTCAGTCTTGCAGTTACGATACACAAAAAGAGTTTGATGATATTCGCCCAATTGGTCAACTAGACGTAACTGACAGAATTTTAAAATCAAACCAAACAACAAATCTTGCTTTAGATTTTATGCTAAATGATGGCGGTCAAAGTGACCCGTTTTTTGATTTTCAGACCAGCGGTGTTCTTTCCATAGAAAGTTTTAATTTTAAGGTGCGCGATTTGGTTGGCGAGACTTTCTTGAGCGGAGCTTACATGACAAGTTATTCTATTAGGGGTGCGGTTGGAGAGCTTGTAAAAGGCAATGTTGGTTATCAGTGTGATGTATTTGATTTTAATTCAACAGGTAATCTTTCATACGATGATCAAAGCAACGATTCTTTTAACGCTTATCAACCACAAGATATCTCTGTATTAACAAACTTTAATGAGGGTGTTTCTGGCCTGTGTATTCAGGGCTTTGATTTGTCTTTGTCTTTGGATAGAGAACCTAAAAATAGAATGGGCTTAAGAACCCCGCAAACAAGATACCCTAGTATCCCAAGTCAGGGAGACTTGAAATTTTCTATCATCAAAAACAAGGTAACGGGAGTTGATTTAAGTTCTTTGGTTTTGGAAAAAGGTTCTGTGACAATCAAGCTAAACACAGACCAATCAAACGAAAAAGAAATCGCAATTAATAATTGTTCTTTGATCTCTGTATCAGAGAGTCATAACCTAGACGAGAATGCAACGCTTGATTTTTCATACACATTCTCTATTGAAAATTCAGGAATCACATTTACATAATGAAAGTATACCAACAGATTAGTGGCTATAAAGAAAGCGTGATCAACTTAACTGTAACCGCAGAAAATACAAATTCTTATTTTTCTGTAGCTGTTGGTAATGGCTTTGATAGCGGCACGATTACTGGATTGCATAATACTGGTTTTGTTTTCTCTGGACAAAACGGATATCTTTTTGATCAAAGCGGAAATTTCTTTGGTGGATATCAACCTGAAATTCCATTTACAATTTCTGTCCATAACACTGCTGGAAATAGATTAATGTATTACTATAATGAAAAAATTATTAGTAATAACACCGATAAGTCAGCAGATGTTGATTATGTTGAATTTAATAAAAACAACGCAAGTCTACTGATTTCTGTTACAGGAGAAACGGCTGGCAATGAGGGGTTGATGCTTTCCACGGGTGATATTCTGGCTTTTGGCGGGGATTTTTTATATTATTCGTGATTTTTTTTGTTTTTTAAGTCTTTTTTATATATAATAATTGAGTATGAAAGAATTGTATAGTTTTGATATTAAGCGCGAGGTTGAAGTGGAAGTGCCTCATGTAAAAAACGTTGGTGGTAAGACAATTGAATCCAAAGAAAAGCAAATGCGCGAGGTTGTAAATCGCATAGTATTGCTTAAGCCAACCAAGGCAGAGGTAGAAGACGCAGAGTTCTTTTATAGTCAAAAATTTAATGAGTTACTTAACTCTGGATTTTTGAGTCGCGCAATGCTTAATAAAAAAATGAGCGACAACGGTGGACTTGCATCCAAAGATGAAGAGAAATATATTGAGAAGCTTCTAAAAGACAATATGGAGTCCTCTAATATTATTAGTTTCTTTGGTGGCGCTAAAGATCTTGATTCAGAGCAAGCTCAACAACTTGAGGATGCAAAACTCCAACTAGCTGTCAGTCAAAAACAATTGACAGAAATTGAGAGTGCAATGAATGCCCAATACAATCATACCGCAGATGTAAAGGCAGAACATAAGTTATACGAGTTCTTTATTTTTAATTTTTCTCATTATGAAGAGATTGTTGATGACAAGAAGCAACTTGTGCCTTTGTTTAAGGGTGATGATTATGATGAGCGTAGAGACTTTTTCCTCGTCCTTTCTGAAGATGAAGAAGATCTTGACGGTGATTCTGAGTTGCTTAAGCATAAAGCTATTTTTGAACGCAGTTTTGATAAGCTTATCAAAGCGGTTAATGTTTGGTATCGTGGATTTGGTAAAGACCAAGAATCAATTGATGGTTTTATCAAAGCTCTTGAAGAAGGAGAGAAAGATCCCGAACTTGCCGCAGAAGTTGAAAAGATCAAGAGTCAAGCAGAAGCAGAAGATACTGAAGAAGTAGAGGAAGAGACTGAGGCAGATGCCGAAGATACAGAATAAATGAATGGAAAAGGAAAAATCAAATGCGTCTCTGACGATTCTTGATATTTCGCGTGGATATAGTGTTTTAAAGGTAAAGGGTAAAACCTTATTTTTTAAACATCCATCCAACGTTCATTATTTAAATAGCGAAGAGTATTACTTCAATAGGCTTGAAGCTGCCACAAAAAAAGGCATCAAAACAGAAGATAAGCTTCTTGAGATGTATATCAAGCGCGGTGTTTGGTCAAAAAAGAAAGAAGAGAAGCTGGCCAGCCTAGTGTGGACTATTGATAAAACGCAAAACGCTTTATCCAAAATTACAGACAATAATCAAAAAGCCGCTATTCAAAATGGCATTAAAAGCCAAGCACAAGAACTAAAAGTCCTTCGCGATGAGCGCAACAAGCTAGTGGGTCAAAGCGCCGAAAACTGGGCGAGCCAACAGCGCCTAATGAAGATGGCAAAAGATCATATTTTTGAAGATGAAAATTGTTCAATTACTTTTGATTTTAAGGATGATCTCGTTGTGATTGTTGCTTTGCAAAAAAGAATGAACAAACTATATGACAGAAATACTCTTTTGAGAGCTGTTTACGAACCTTCTTTCTTTGATGTATTTTCTTTACAATATAGAGATCCTCTTTCTGTCTTTGGTGTTACATTTTTTAGTATTACTGTCTTTCAGAGGCATTTGTTGTCTCATGCGTCTGTGATATTAAACAAGTTGAAAAATCTTGAGATTCCAGATGAAATCAAAGATGACCCCGTAAAGGTCTATGAATTCAAGCCAAATACTGAAAACGAAGGCAAAAAAGTTACTCATGGCGTGGAAGACCTAAAAGCAAGCATGAAGCAGAAGGGTAAATTAACACCAGAAGACCTTCTTAAATAATATGTGTAATATGTGGTAATGCCACAAGCCGTTAATATTCAAGGTAATTTGCAGATGAACACCGCGAGTGTTCAACAGTCTGCTCGTCAAATACAACAAGCACTAGGGCGCATTACAGGCCAAGCGTCTGAATTCCAAAAGTCCCTTGATGCTTCGACTGCGCGTGTTTTCGCGTTCGGCGCAACCACGACAGTGTTGCAGTCCGTTAATCAGTCTTTTAAAAAGCTAGTCACCACCACTATCGAAGTTGAGAAGCGCCTTGTTGAGATCAACTCTATCTTTCAAGCCACAGAGTCTCAATTTAATAAATTTAGAAAGTCCATCTTTGAAGTAGCAAAGAATACAGGACAGGCTTTTGATACGGTAGCTGAAGGTGCAGCAGAACTTGCTCGTCAAGGTTTGAGTGCTGAAGAAACTGCAAAAAGACTTAATGCTGCTCTTATTCTCTCTCGTATCTCAGGAATGGATGCAGAGAAGTCTGTAAAATCTCTTACCGCCGCTATTAACGGTTTCACATCTGCTGGTTTGAGTGCAGAACAAATTGTTAATAAGATTGTTGCTGTCGATACCGCATTCGCTGTTTCCGCGCAAGACTTGGCTGATGGCTTTTCCCGTGCAGGTTCTACAGCCGAGGATGCTGGTGTGAGCTTTGATGAACTACTTGGCTTGATCACGGCAGTGGAACAAAGAACGGCGCGTGGTGGTGCTGTTATTGGTAACGCCTTTAAATCTATTTTTACTCGCCTTAGTCGTGGAGACACCATTGAAACACTAAAAGAACTTGGTGTGCAAATTGATGCAAATCAAACTGGTATTCAAAAGCTACAGGCACTTTCTGCTGCTCTTGAGGAAATCAGTGACCCTACAGTGGCAAGCAAAATCAAAGAGCTTGCTGGTGGTGTGTTCCAAATCAACGTTGTTAGTTCTACCTTGAAAGACTTGTCTAGTGAAACATCTATTTTCGCTGGCGCGGCAAAAACAGCAGCACAGGCTACAAATGAAGCATTTCAAAAAAATCAGGCGCTAAACAAATCAATGGCGGCTCAGATTAATGCGCTTATTGCTGGATTGACTAGCCTTGGTGAAAAAATAGGTCAGATTACTTTAAGCCCGCTTTTGGGTAGTCTTACAAAAATAGCAACCTCTATTTCAGAAACATTAGACAAAGCTCTTGATCCAGAAAAGGGTAATGTATTCATCAAAGGGCTGTTTAATGCAATTGGTAGTTTTATATCTGGCCCAGGACTTGTGTTAATTACAACAGCGTTTTTGAAGATCACAACTCTTGTTGCTAAGTTTGCAAAAGAAGGTTTTCAAGCAGTTCTGGCAATTGGAAACGCCAACCAGAAAAATGCACAATTGCAGGAAGGTATTGTTGGGTTGCTTCAGCGCGATTCTCAATTAAGAAAAATCTTATCCTCTCAAACAGCAACGCAAGCACAAAAAGAGCAAGCTGTTATTGCAGCTATTCAAAGAGAAAACCAATTACTACAACAGCAACAACAATTGGTGCAAAACATTGTAGCTCTTGCTTCTCGCAAGGGCTTTACTGGACATACCACATCTGGAGGTTTTAGTGGACGAAGAAAGGCTTCAGGCATGACACCTAGTTACATGGACGTTATGGCTGAAAACGCAGAAGCCAGCGCTCATGGATATAACGCAGGTAAAGTAAAAACCATGATGGCTCATAAGGGCGATGGCACAAGAGAGAAGGTGGTTTATAATTCAGCAGAAGATGTGTTTAATCAGCGCGGCCCAAATGGTAAGATGGGGACATTCATTGTTCCTCCAAATGGTTTTGCTGGTAGTGGCTTCGTGCCTAATTTTGCTTTTGATTTCCTAAATCATAAGTTAACAGGAAAAGAAACTAAAGGCTTTATGAGACAATATAATAAAGCTCATAAAGCAGCAGCAATGCAAGGCGCAGCTAAACCTACAGTTCCTTCTTCTTATATGAGGAAGTTTGCATATCTTGTTCCTCAACTTAATGCTTCTGGAATAACAAAGAGTCGCACGGTTGATGGAGTAAAGTATGAGGGAGGAAGCCCTATTCGTGGTATTAAAAAAAATCAACTTAAAGGAATTAGTGATGGGGAAGAAGATGGCTTAACCAAAAGATTGAAGAGAAGCATCTTTAATGATACTAGTAATTGGATGACAAGACTTAAGCCTTTGGGTAAAACCATTAGCGCAAAAGATGTTCATAAAGGTTTCATGAGAACTAAAGGAGCTAAAGGTGCTTTAGGCGCATTGGTTGGTTCTGCGTTTGAGATTGGTATTATGAAGTCCATGCAACAAGGTTCGCAAGAATCAGTCGCAAAAGCCTTGGGTGGTTTTGGTGATTTTGACTTGCGTAATCCAAATTCAAATCTAATAAAACTTTTCGGTCTGAAAGAAGGTGTTGGTGATTTTAAAAACCGATATGGTGACGATAACGAAAGAAGCTTTTATAAGAAAATTTTCAGGGAAAGAAACCCATCAAAAAAAAGAGGCAGAAGAAGAGCAGCTTTTGGTTTTGTTCCTAACTTCGCTAATCCTCTTGGAGATGCCATCAAAAGAGAAAAAAATGCTGGTGTTCCTGTTTCTAAAATCCGCGCCCACTTTGGCGAAGACGGAAGTCCTCTTGCTGTAACAAATACGCGAGATGAAAAACGCGGATTGATGGATGTTTATAACCAAAAAAATGCGGCCAAGGGTCTTGTTCCTAACTTTGCACAAGGAGGAGCAGGAGGAGACGGAGGAAGAATGGGTATGGGCTTACTGGCTTTGCAAAGCGCTTTGTTTATGTCATCGGGAATGATAACAGCAAACTCGCAACAAAAAGCAGCAGAAGCTCAAGTAACAAAAGACTTGATTAAGGAAAAAATTGCCGAGATTAAAGCTTCCGACAAGACAGAAAAACAAAAGAAGAAAGAAATAGACGCTATTAAGAAAAAATCAAAAGCCGACATGGAGGCCGCTGATAAAACTATCAAAAAAGCAGCAGACCTTGAAAAAGCGGTTAACATTTTGATTATGACTATGAGCGCGGCGCAAATCGGAAGTATGTTTGGTGGCCCCCTTAAAGGTGCTGGTAGGTTTGTTGGTAAAGGGTTTAATCCACAAGCAGGGCGAGTTGCTGGTGGTTTTGGTCGAAAAGGCGGGCGTTTATTTGGGGGTGCAAGAGCTGCGGCAGGTGGGGGTATAAAGGGTTTGGGTGCGGGTATTAAAGCTGCCGCCCCAGCCTTCGGAAAAATGATGGCTGTGTCTGCTGGGCCGATATTGGGAGCGGCAATTGCAGTTGCGGCGATAGCAGCTTTAGCAAAATCAAGGGTTGATTCTAGGAATAGAATCCTAGAAGGAGAACAAAAAGCTGAAGCATTTAAATTCACCATGAGTCGCCGCGAGGATCTTATGAACAGCGCTGGCGGGGGAAGGGCTTTAATGAGGCAGACAATGAAAGGAGGACTCACTAGAGTAATCGGAGGAGGCGGTGGAGCTAAAAACATTGCTGATGCAATCGAAAAACTCAAAAAATTAGGAGGAAGATCGGCAGAAGCTGCTAAACAATTAGAAGAGTATAGAGATGCTATTGCAAGCCAGCAAAACTCTATGGAGGAAGCTCAGGCAGCGGCCAAAAAACTCAAAGAAGCTCTAGAGCAAGCAGGTAATATAATGGATCTTGCAGCCACTATTGATGCTCTTAATGCTAAACTGAAAAAAGCCGAAGAAGGAATATCAACTTCACGAGGAAGGTCTGTTGCAGCCGCAAGTAAAGCGCAGGACATAATGGATATTCGTAGTAAGGTATTTATGCCTAAAGGTGTTAGTGAGTCATTTGGAAGAGCGCAAGCTGGTGAAATGAAGATTGCCGAAGCGAATAAGGCTAGAGAGGCATTGGCGCAGCTTCAAGATGCAATGGACATTGGAATGACTAAGGATAGTAAATTTGCAGAAGGAGAAGCTGGCCAAGAATTAAAAGAGAAAATTGCCGAAGCCTCAAAAGAGTTCAAGGACAAGGTTAAGGATAGCGCCATTACTCTAAGTAATACTATTCGCCAAAACGAAGAACAATTAAAGTCTTTGAGGCAAACTCTGGTTGATCAGCAAAAAGCAAGAGCTGAAAGCAGGTTCGGTCTTGCTGGACGTTTGAGCGGCAAACAGATTGAATCTGGTGAGCTGAGGCGAGATATGCAAAGATTAAAGTCAGCCACAGATCCAGAAGAAAAGGCAAGATTGATGAAGTCTATCGCTGCAAAGAAAGCAGGGGTTGATGCTATTTCTCCTGCTATTTTTGAGGGCATGGCAAAGGATGCGGGTCTTGATATGAATAAGCTTATGGAAGGTGTTCTCAGGGAGCTTTTTGCTCAATCTGGAAATTTCACAGCAGATGAAGTGGACGCTATGGTTGCTGCCGAGAAGAAAGGCGAGCCAGATGTAGACAAAACAAAGACGCAAATTTCAGATTTGGAGAAAGATACCGAAATAGCTAGAAAAAGACTACAACAATTCGGAGAGGCTTTTGATAGCGAGTCAACAAAGAATATCATGAACCAGATTAAGATTATGGAGGAGGCAATTACCGCTGTCGCAGAAGGAACCAAAAGCTCTGGCGAGGTTATCAAAGAATTGCAAAGTGTTAATGATGATGCTCTCACTATTGCAGCGGAATCCGCTAAACAGGTTGCAAGTCTAAAGGTTTCCATGAAGAATTTAACATCTAAGATTGCAGACACAGAAACAAAAATGGACGAGTTCTTAGGAGGTGCGGGTAAAGAAGGTTAAAAACCGCAATATTGCAAGTAAATGTCTTTAATAGTTAATAATGTATTACGCGGATCATTAAATGTCAATTTCGAATATTTCGATTCTGACGAAGCCTTCTTTTACAATGTTGTTGGAACATACACGGTAGATGTTTCTGATATTTCTTTTGCAAATGGTGAAGGCGCTATTTTATCTGGCAGAGAAGCTCTTAAAGATGCATATCTTCAAAAGAACATTACAGCACGAATTGGTGCAGATGAGTATGTAGAAGGCAGAATTACAAGCTTGAGTTTTGGCGAGGGTTCTTTAGTTGGTTCAGAGCAAGCCTCTATCACTATTGAAGAAAGCAAGCGACTAGAAGACTATGCGAATCACACATTTGCAGAATACATTCCAAACCCGCATTTATTGGAGTCTTTTGATGAGGATTATGATTTCTCTAGAGATGGGGATCAATATTCCTATCAAAGAAATCTATCAATCAAGTATAAACAAAGCACAGAAGCTGGTGACGAATTTGTTCACAACCTAAAGGTTTTTGCTTCTAATTATTATCATGTTGGTCGTCCAAACTTGGGTTATCAAACAGACGGCATTTCTGAAAACGCACGATTCGGCGCGAATCATGATAGTATTCTTTCTGAAAACCTTGATTTAATTAACCTCTCTTATTCTTTAAGCGAGTCTTTCGAATCTTCGTTTATTGCTTCTGGAGATACTGTCAGTAAGAGCTTTACACAAGCTGAAAACCTTGATGCAATGGGCTACCTTAATAAGCAGATTGAAGTTGAACTTGTTGCTTTGCGCCGCGACAGGGACAATGTTTTAACTGAGGCAGCAGAAGATACGATAACGCAAATCTTGGCTGAAGAACAGGCTCAATTTGGTTCACCAGTAAGCATTCAAAAATCATTTTCTAGACACGGAAAGAAAGCAAAGTTATCTGTATCGTTTTCAACAAACCCAACAACATCTCGCGATAATACAGTAACATATACTTGTTCCAAACAAAAATCAGGAGAGTTTGAGGAGTATACAGTTGCCGCCACGTATACATCAAAGGGAGTCAACAATCAACAAAGAATTCAATCAGCAAGAGATTTTTGGTATTCTGATGTGTCGAATTTTGCCGCAAGAGTGGTTTCTTTCTTTTCTGATGCTGGTTCAGTTTATGAAAAAACAAAGACCACTGCTTTAAATTACGCGCAAGGATCAATAACTGATACGGTAGTTTTCACAGATGATGATTCTTATGAGAATGATCTGCCTGAAGGTATTTTAAAATATCAAGTTACAATTAATCGCACCAATGCTGTGAAGCGTATTACTAGGGTCGCTGACATTGAAACCCTAAAAGAAAAACTTACAGTTTCAGATAATAACACTTTGGTGCAGGTGACAATTACAGCTATGTGTGTGTCCATTCCATCTTATGGTAAATTTCATGGAAAAAACTTTTTAAATTCTAAGACTACGGAATTAAATAATTTGCTCAACGCCTCAGAATATTACATTGTAAACGATCAAAATACCATTGATTTGGCGAATGGCACTACAAATCGTGTAATAAACTATGTAATCCCTGAAGCATAGTTTAAGTGAGTTCTGTTCAATATTCTGGTTATAATTTCCCTGATCCTCTTCCATTTCTTGTTGAGACACCTCAACCTGTTTATGCTAGTGGTGTATATGATCATTCTGTTTTAGATGTGCAGCTTGTGGGTTATTTTACAGGTTCAAACCTGAGTGGACTGCATCTTCAGAAACAGCAGCTAATTAGTGGTATGCTGAATGAATATGGAGATCTAAATATTTCTGTAAGTGGAGATGCTAAGACCTATTCTAATGCCCTGCCTATTAGTATTGATTTTGCTGATAGCGATATGACAACATATTTGCCATACACAGTAAGCTTTACTGTTTTTTCTGGCGAGTCATTTTCTCAGTTTTTTGGAGTGAGTTCTCCAACCAATGAGTGGCAGTTTCAAGAGCAAGAGAACAAGATTATACAAGCTACTCACACGATTTCAGCACAGGGCGAGAAAGTTAGCGCACAAGATCCTCTGCAAAATGCAATTGATTTTGTCACAGGGCTTACTGGGTTTCAAAATGCAGCGCCAATGTTGACAGGAGATAATGCTTTCTTAAAATCAAGAAGCGAAAAAATTAATCGAAAAACTTCCAATTATTCCATCACGGAAGTCTATCATTTTGATGGGTCAGATACCCAAGAAACAACATCTGGAATTGTTACTTACGATACAACCATGAGCGTCAATAGACAAGGCGATCTTTCTGTTGGTATCAACGGCTCTATTTACGGCGGGTTTGATGGGGAATTGGTGACCACTGGAATGTTTACACCTCAAGATGCAACAAATAGCCTGATTGATTATGTCGCAGCCTCTATGTCTGAATATGAATCAGGAGCCTTTTCTTTTGTCCGAAACGGCCCAACCACATACAACTATACTACCAACACTGGAGAAAACAAGATTGATTTTTCTTTTGGTTTTGTTGATATTGATAATGTTGATCAAGTTGGCAATGTAGCTCATAGGTATAATGTATCTGTGCAAGCAAACAAAGATAACGCAAACTTATCTATCGCGGTTCAAGGGGACTTGTATTTTAATGGGATTGATTCAGTTATCTCTACAGGTGAGTATGAAAATTCTCAAAGGTTTCAAGAAATTGAATCAAGGTTTAGTGATATTGATCCATATTTGGTGGCCTACAGGGGTTTGATGGATTTCAGAAGCGGCGCGTCAGACTTTTCTGGATTCAACGGTTTCCTCAATACATTTCCAAAGTCACGAAGTGTAACCAAAGATCCAATTCAAAATAAAATATCATACAACCACACATACGATACTTCTGTTGATTACAGTAGTGGTTTGCTTGATAATCTTGGCATTACCATAACAAACAAGGTTCCTCTTCAGTTGACAAAAACTGTTCCAACAATTGGAGGATTTGCTTCTCAGGTTGTTTATGACAGAACTCTTGGAGAGTATTCTGTTTCTGCGTCTTGCGATGAATCTGAAAACGAAATGGATACATTGAAGTCAATAATCTCTGGACTCACTTCTGGTGACTTCGTTTTCTCCAGCAGTCAGTCAGAGGGTGTAAACAATATTACCTTTAACCTTTCTAGATATTATTAATGAGCGCTAGTGGATTAAATTATATGATGAGGAGTCTTCTTGGTAGTAGCAAGAGGTTGGCCGCTTATTATGATTTTGCTTCATTTAACGGCGAGGTCGATCCAGAATCAACAGGCCCATATACAGGGGTTTTTTATAATCAGTTTCCAGCTTACGACACAGGAAAACACACAATTGATGTTTTGAGCGCTACAGGCGCTTCTGAAGCCGCTGCATTAAATTTGCTTACTGGCGCAGCCAGCGGAGCCGCAAGGCTCTCAGAGAGCAATCTCCGCATACCTAGACAGGAATTACAGGCAAACAACATGTCTGCAATTATTGATTTTGAGTGGAACGGAGAAGTGGAGAATGGGGTCATTTTGGGTTCATTCGATGTTTTTGAGGAAACATTAGGATCAGAAACCGTAACTGGCTCAAAGGGCTGGAACTTTGGTGTGGATGATCGTGGGGGATTGTTCTTTCATTCTTTTTTACCTAGCGGTCAGGCTATTTTTACCGCCACGGGTATAGAGCTGTCAAAAAGAAATATTCTTGGCCTTTCTATATCTAAGGATGAGGTTAGCTTTGCTCAGTTTGATTATTTTAATGACGAGGTTTATGAGGAAAGCACTTTTGTGAGTAGGCAGAACTTGGCCAATCCAGATTACTTTTATGTTGGCGGGTCTACTAATTTTTTAAATATAACCGATCCTGCTATCAAGACGCTGAGTGGGTCTATTCATGAAATAGCATTGTTTTCTGGTTTTATTCCTCAAGGCACTCTCAAAGATATTGGTAGCGGAATTTTGGGCGACTATTATCACAACACAGGAACTCAAACAACTGAAGAGGTTGTTACTGGTTATCTTGAGTCAATTTCATACCAGACAGGGATTACTGGTGTGACATTGCAGGAAGCGGGAACGCTAAATGTATCGACAGGAAGACATTACTACACTGGGTTGTTTACTGGAACGTCAGAAGTATCTTCAAACAATGAAGGTGATGACACATACGTTTTTTACAACTTTGACAATGGCGAATTCAAAACGACCTATAAAGAAAAAATCGGCTACTTGGATGCGGATAATAATTTCCAATATTCTCCAACGGGAGAAAACGCATTTGATACTCTAGGTCTGCAAACAGGCAGCTTTACTGTTTCTGGTGATATCGACTTAACGCTAGATGCTACCTTAAAAACAGGTAGTCATAAGATTTATCAAAGGATCGAACAAACAGGAGTTCTTTATGAGCTTAGTGGTGTCACGCGAACGCCATTGACAGAAACGGTTACTAGAACGGGGCCAGCGTCTTCTGGAATCGTATTCGATGTTGATTCGGCAGACCTTAAAAAAGACTATATTTATTACAAGGGTCAGAGATTATGAACTATAACTATATTTTATCAACGGGAGCAGCGGATATTTCTGGTAGTCAATATGATATTGATGAAAGAAATAACGTTGCCTCTATTGGCGATAAATACTATGTAGATGCCAGCGTTGTCACTGGCAGGTTGAGTAGCATGGCCTCTCTTAATTCTCAAACACTTCTAGAAGACGAACCAACGGCATATACAGGAGTTAATCAGACTATTTACAATATAGACTCTGGAGATTATTATTTTGATTTTGAAAATATTCAAAACAGAGGCAAAGTATATACAGACGATGCTATTTCGGTAGATAATAATTCTACAATGCTGTATGATGTTGTAGACCCTTATACTGGCGTTGTTTCTGTTTGGACGGGAGGTGATCCAACAGGAGCGCTTGGCGAGCTTGTTAATTCTCTTGTTGATCGAGGAGAGCTTTCTGGTGGCTCCACAATCAGTGGCGATTTGTTTACAGGTTGGAACGTTTTTGCGAATGGTCAAAAATTAGCCAACTACGATGAGGCATCAGGTTTGGCATTAACTGCAACAGGCAAGTTCTTCGGTATTAAAAAACCTTTAAAAATTCTTGAAATTGATCAGCAGGATAATCCTGATGTATACGGCCAAAAATTCATTCCAAATCAAGTAGACTTTTATATTAATGGTATGGAGCAGAAAGAATCTTCCTTTCTGCAAACATATACGGGTGTAAACTTAATTGCAACTGGTTTGGAGGCTATTACTCCAATTAATCAGCCAGAAAACTCTTCTTATAGTTTATGAGCGAGGTTATTACATCATTAGATTTGAACTTTGTTAATAATGGCGGTGGTCATACTGCCAGTATTACTACTGTTTTAAATTCTGTCAGTGTTTCTGGAGAGTCGGAGCTTGGGGTGTTAAATGGGTCATTGGGAGAAAGGTATTCTTTTTCTAATTCCGATATTCAAGATTTGATGAAGCAGTTCGTAGCTATAGAGGAATCAATTTCTGAAGATTCAAATAATGTAGAAACGAAGGTTACAAAGTTTCAAGATATTGTATCTCTTAAATTAAAGTCTCATGCTGTTTTATGTCGCGGAACTTCTGCATCGCCATATGAAGAATTAGAGTTCGAAGGAAATGTTTATAAATACAGTGAACATCCGAATAGTCCAGTAAATTCAATTCCAGAAATTGGTATCAAAAAGTATGGAGGCTGCTTTGTTATGGGGGAAACTTATTCCTCTAAGCAAGACGAGTTTAGACTTGACCCTTATCTTGTTACATATCGGGACAAAGAAATCGAGGATAACTTTTCATACAATCTTGAAATTGCATCACAAGACTCAAATTCCAATAATCTTTCTGATTACTCGTTAAAATACGGCTACACAACAGGCAATGTAAAAACAGCATTAAAAATGATTGGTATTGATGCAATTTCAATGCCTTCTGCCCATAAGCTTTTTGAAACTTCTGGCTCATTGGAATCTGTAGTTAGTTCTATTGCACAATCATTAGGTTACTATTGGACGATTAATCCGTTCAATGGAAAAATTGAGTTTATTAATTCAATGGAGGCGATGCAGCTTTTTGTTCAAGATCCGCGCAATCTACCTCAATCAGAAAAAGTTAATATCCAAAACTCAAGCTATAGTCAATCAAAGATTAAAAAAGTAATCTTGAATTCTTTTATTGGTGACTTTAGGGATGAGCAACAAGATGGCGAAGATAAAGACAGAGATAGAGAGACTAATTTTTATCTAGTTGCGCCTGAGAAATATTTGAGTCCAGAATTTTACATTAATTTGGGGCATCTGTATGGTCTTTGGGCAACGGAAAATTGGAATAACTTTATGTTTGATGCATTCTTTTATTACAATCTTTTTGAGTATATTCCAAAAGGCTTTTTTGATGAAAACACTTATCCAGACCTACCTGAGTTAATACCGCTAGACCCGCAAAGTAAGCCTTTTAAAGAACTGATTGGATACGATGTAGATTTGGTCGAGCAAACCAAACAGGCTAATTCACCTTTTGGTGATCGCTCAGACGCGTATTACTATAATCTTGCAGCTTTTTCAACCACAGAAAAAGAAGAGAACCCTTCTTACTTAGCTGGCAAAACAATGCTGAAGCCAAGCAGTCATAAAATATATCCAGCAATAAAAGCATATTTTGATACAATTGGAAAGCATTTGTATATTTCAAGGACATATCCCGAAAATACTGCAAAAAAAATGGAGTTTGGTGGAGATGATATTGATGTGCTTGGCCCGTTTGATAAAACAAAAAAAATCAGTGATGTAGATGAACTGGATTTCTTAAAACCTCTTTTGGAGTATTTTAAAGATGATGGTGATCTTGTAATAGAAGACCTCTTTCCAGAAACTGACACACAAACAAATGATACGACAACAGTTTTTTCTGTTTCTAATGATTTCGTTTTCTTGGCTTTGAAGTCAAATGAAAACACGATCATAGATGTAACCAAGGACGAGAATAAATCATTAGATTTTAGTGATTATTTGACTGAGAAAAACGTAGATATGGTTTTTAACTCGCCAATCGTGGATAACTCTTTTGTTGGATACAGAGAAGATACAATGACAACAATGGGCAAGGCAATCGAAAGGTCGAAAGCTTTATTTGCTGAAGTTGAGGGCGTGTATGACAAAAGAATTAAAATACCTTACACAAAAAGAAAGCGCATAAAAACAGACGAAGAAGATGATGATAGCAATGAAGATAAACAAACTTCATCTTCTGGAGAAGACGTATCCGCAGATTTCGAAAGAAAATACTACGATGTTTTGTTTGGTGCTTGTGATGGCGACCCATTGAAGCCTGTTACATTAGATGTGACTAATGGCAGTATTGCTGAAGTCAAAGCTCTTCAGGTAGAAGCCGCCTTTATAAATACATTGCCTAGACAACCAATGACAAGTGCATCTAGAACTTATTTTAGTCTTAAGATACCAACAGAGTCAGAATATAATATTACTATGAATTCAGTTTCAATTAAGCTAAATGGCGGTAATGGTATTTCAACAACAATTAGCGAATCCAACAAGGATCTTATTCCAGAGGATGATTCTATTGTTGTTGGTCAGTTTAACAAAGCCGTTAACCAGAGATCAAGCAGCAATAAGTTTAGCGCTCGCCAAAAGAACTTCTTTGGACTTTAAGCTTCCTTTACAAGTTTAATCAACTTCCTTGCTTCTGCTGCGGGAATATCTTCAAAGCTTTCCCAGTTTTTGGTATCTTTGTTTTGATAGGTTTCGTTTTTCCACCATTCACGAAGCGTTGCTTCTTTAAATGATTCAAAGTCATCTCCAAACTTGTCTGCCACTAACTCTTGTAGTTTAGCACTTGGGCCGAAGCTATCGTTGGTAGCCTTTGCTGGCGCAGGTTCATTCTTTTCTTCAGAACTATCTAGTTCATCAACACCAACAATATGAATACCAAGGAAATTACGCACACAACGCACAAAGGCGCGGTTGCAAGCAATAGCCTCCAAAAACTTTAAGCCGAAACCATTGACATTATCTCCAGTTGCATTTGCATAGTCTTCAAACATCACGCGGCGGTGATCGGTTTCATAGTTTGGCAACCATTCGATAGAGCATTTTGAAGTTACATAGTTAGTGCCTTCTTTTTTGGTATCAAACTTGACAGATTCAAAACCTCTGATCTTGGCAAGATGCTTAATGCCGCCAAGCATAATGGCAAGCTGACTATCTTTCAAACCCTCTGGAGAATCAGGAATAGGTTTACCGAACTTCTCAAACCACTCTTTTCGGATATACAAAAATTCTTGAGGAATCATTGCTCTCCAATCGACAGACCCATCTTTATTGTAAACGTAGTCTACGTTTTCAAGCATATTGTCTTCATCACGCTTATAAAGTTCGCGGCCCGTGGGTTTCTTTTTATCACTCATTGGGTGCAGTATACAACATTATCCACTCCAAGTCAAGAAATAAATCATCAATGTTTTCACAATTATTAGCTTCGTAGTGGCTATTATATTGTTTTTGATTTTTAAATACTTTTTTATTGCTTGTGATGCGCGAAGATTTGATTTCTTCTTCGCTTACTTTTTCGCGAGACTTTTCAATTTTTGATTGTTTGTCAAATGGTAAGACTTTATAATCAAAAAATCTTGTTCTTTCTTTTTGAAGATTTTCTTTGTTTGTGCAGAGTAGATGAAGGTCGATGCCGCGAGACTTTACATTTTTTACAAACTCTTCATCAAATTCATCAGCAATATAATTAATGAGTTTGACCTTGGATGGCTGCAAAAGATTTTCGTTGATTGGTTTATTGGTTAGGATAGAAGCTTGTGTGTTTTGTAGAATTGCTTGTAATGCTTCTTCGTTGTGTTCTAAATCCATGCGAACAAAAATATTCTGATGCTGAATCGCATAAGGAATGTCTGGCACAATCTCAACCTGATCAACCAAATATTTCTCTCCAATGTAAGAGACTTTTGGAATCAGAGACTTAAAGTTGCTGTCGATGAGTTCGCAAAAACTTTCTGCAATTTCGTGGGGCTTAAGTCTATTGATGGTTTTTGGGTTTTCATTGAAGGAGAAGGACGGCTTCTCTCCATCGGGGCGATGGGTTTCAATAATCTTCTTATTCTCTTTAGACCCCCAATATGGGTAAACACAAGCAGAATAAGAGTTAGCGTAAATTGATAGCATTTTTTTATCATAGAATCCAGAAAGGTGCGCGGGAAAAGAATCAACTCCAATAAAGTAGTCGCAATTTTTTATGACATAAGCCATTTGATTGATTGTAGTTTTGCCGCGAAGATCAATATCGCAATTAACCGAAGGGTCTTTTTCTAGACCGATTTGAACTGTCTTTAGGTTATGTTTTTGAAAAAGTGGATCAAGCATTGCCTTCACTTCTTTCCAGTAATCATAGTCGCGCAAATTGTCTTTTGCAGAAGTATGAAACACAACATACTTATCTGCCACAACAGGATAGAATGGTGTGTGAATATACGGATTGTCAATTTTTAAGCCTGTAGAAAGGGCGTAGCGTTCAATGAGGTGCATTGTAATTTTCTGAATGGATGTTGAACATTATCTTATCTCCGTCTCCTTGGTGAAGATAATCAAGCATGCGTTGAGTTCCAATGTGAGGCAGGAAACAAAGATTGAAATAGCCTTTGTGTTGACCCGCTCCTTCCATCATAGGCAGGTTTTCCATTTGGGGGTGGAATTCCAAAACTTTATGGATGTAAGGGTTGCCTGTTAAAATTGGATGGAATTGTTTTTTTGTTGCAAAGTAAACATCTTTATTGGGATATGCTTCTGCAAGAGAAGGAAGCAAAGAGGTTGTGATAAACACATCTCCAGCCGATTCTGGCATTACGATCAAGATTCGGTCTTCTGCTTCTCCATCCAGCATGTCAGCGAGGTCTGGCGCAGAAAGAGTATCTTCACTTGTTTCAGAGCTTGAATGCTTTTCTTGCGCGTAGACTTCGCGCAGAGTGTTTTTCAGCTTCTCTACAATCACATCTACAGAAAAGTTTTTATCGAGATGTTTTTTGCCGTTTTCTAGATACTGTTGTTTTGTATCTTCGTCCATCTGATAAACAGCCTCAAGGTTATGAGCAATGCTTGCAGGGCAGGTTGTAGCTTTAATGAAATTAGTGTGAGGTTCGCGATACTCGCTCCAATCAAGAGGAATACCTCCTTGATGTTTGTAACAAGAATCAATGCCGCAAGAATATTCTGTAACAAGAGTGATTAGCCCTGCTGCTTTCGCCTCTTGAATTGGAAGTTCTTGACCACCACTGGTAAATGGATGGCAGTAAACATCCATCATGTTATAGATTTGATTCAATTGGGTTTCGTTAACACCTTTACCACTGTTCTTTGTTTTAACGCTTTCTTTTGCGCCGCAAACTTTACAATCTTTGTTCTCTCCGTTGTATGGGGTAACAAAATACTGACCGCACTTATGACAAAGATAAGTCGCCAAAACATCTTCAGGATCAATTTCTTTTTCCTCAATATATTTTACGATATCCCAGCCCTGTTCTTTTTCTGCCCAATCTGTATGCAGGAGAAGCTTGGGCTTAGAGTCAGGATTTAGCTTTTTGAATAGTTTGAAACCCTCTAAGATATTAGGAACAGATTTGCGTAGTTGGTTTTTGAAAACGAAACCAATTACATAATTATCCGAAAGTCCATGTTGTGCGCGAAGAGAGTTTCTTTCTTCTGTGGGTAGTGGGTGATAATCGTTGTAATTAATCGCCCCATGAATAGTTTGTGTGTTGAAGCCTTTTTTATTCATTGCTGCTTCAGCAAATGTAGCCCACACAAGCATTTTATCACAGTTCTTGTGCATATGAACTGCTTGATCAAGAATAGGAAGACTATCCAGAGTAGTCCAGAGGATAGTTTTTAGTTTGTTCCACCAAGGCTTGTTTTCGAATTGACTGAAAGCCCAAATATCTTCAATACCAAGATAAATATCGGGCTGTTCTATTTCTATGATCTTGTCGATCATGTAATAACCATAAGAAGATGCGCGTTTTTTTGAATCATCGCTTTTGATTTTTTGTTGAACATCTGGTGTTGCATAAGTTCCATAACTCTTCCAAGGAGTCATTAAGTCTACACCAAACATTACGCCGTTTGCAGCTTCTACCACTTCGAACTCCTCGCTGTCATGGAGCGCGAGAAGAACATTTCGCATATTCTTCCCGAACCCCGTGACTAGACGAGAGTAATTCGAATGAACTAATACCTTGATTTTCTTATCCATTAGAATGGAACGTCATCTTCTTCTCTTGCTCCTCCTTTTGAGGATTCAGAACCTGCTTTTGCTCTGTTTTGAGCATCAATTGCAGAGTTTTCACGAAGAACTTGTTGGATAAACTCAGTAAGCACGACAGCAAGAACCTCTGCTTCGCCAGCCTCTAGTGGTAGTTTGTATGTTTCACTAGAATTGCGGGTTACTTTTAGTCCCCAAGCTGGAGTCGTGTATTTTTTATCTCCATCTTTTGTTTTGACGGTTTTAGCTTTATCCCAAGGAGTCATATTAATAACAGTGGTATCTTCACCGAACTTGTGGAAAGCAGTAAATGGAACTCTAGTTTTTAGAGAGGAGAGAATTTCACCAGCTTCAGAGAGACTAAGCTTAAAGGTTACCTTTTTTTCTGGATTAAAGGAACCTGTTCTTTTCTTGTCGTCCCAGCTTTTTTGGAGCAAAAGCTCGACAAAAAGGTTGGTTTTTTGGTCTTTGCCGAATTTTGTTACAGCAAAGCTTCCTGCGGCCCCCGTGCAGTTTTTGTTTGGTTTGTAAATAGGATATTTCATAATTTCCGTGTAATTTTAAGGAACCCATTATAGGACTATGTTTAATAAAATTCAACCAGAACAACTACAATTACCTACTTTTTTTAGTGCTAGTGGGGATTTTTTGCTTTCTGACCTAAATACGGGTTTTAAAATTGAGTTAAAAAGAGACTTGGTTGGAGATTTTGATTTTTCTGGAAATCTCACAGTCAATAACAGTCAGGTTTTAACTACAGCTTCAAGCACAGTGTTTAACAGCAATAGCGGAATGTTGATTGGTGGGACAAACAACACGATTGGTGGTGAATATAATGTTGTGATCAATGGAAACAACAACACTATTTACGGCGAAGACAACACCATTCTTTTTAGTGATAACTCTACTTTTGAAACAGGCTCTCAACAAAATATGCTAATTGGAGGCAATACTGTTACATTCGAAAGCGGTGTGGTGGGTAGCACAATGATGGGTGATGATACAGCCATCAGAACAGTAGATCAAAGCAGAAAGCTAATTCTTGATTTTGCAAGCGGTCAACGATTTATTAATGATACAGTTTTTGAGGATGATGTTACTGTTAGTGGAAACTTAACTATAAGTGGGGATCGTGTTACAAGATTCCTTGATGTAACAGGAATCAGTGGTGCTGGATCAATTATTGAAAACGATGGCTCTACTTCTGTTGGCCAAGGAATTATTGTGTTTGATCTTGGCGGCAAGAAGATCAGAGTAACTGGTCAGTATATTTAATCGAGGTCTACAGAGATACCGTTCTTTTCGATTTTCTTGGGTTTATCGTGCATATGTTTTTTGCCTACACTTTTTTCGTAGTTGTCGAAGAACTCACGCTTTACTGGGTCTTCGCCTCCTGCTTTTTCTGCCCTGACTGCTGACATTTCCTCAGATAAACCCATCATGTCCCCAACTGTTCCCTTCATGTTTCCAGTTTTGTCAATGAAGTCTCGTTTCTTGAAGGGATCTAGTTTTGAAACAGATTGAACTGCGGCATTGGGCTTTGTGTATACGCGTTTCCAATCCACTCCGTCTTGAAAATAAACATGTTCTTCAGACATTGTTTGCACAACCTCTTTAACTTCTCCTGTTTCTTCGTTTTTGTAAAGGTAAATTGGCATATTAGTAAATTACGCTAAGGATTTGTTCAATTGTTTTTTTGTAGGTGAATTTCTCGCGTAGCTTTTCACCTTCGGTGTTTGGTTGTTTTGCCATAACGACCGCAGTATCGTAGGATTTGATAATTTGCTCTGGAGTGATTTTGTAGTATTGACCTTGATTGAATGGTAGTCCTTTTTTGAAAAACGCATTATCGTAGCAGTCTTGCTTATCAACAGGGTCAACAAGAATACTGTTCTCTTTGGTTGCCCAATCTGTATGAGACGAGCAGTTGGATACAATGCTCCACTTGCCAAGAGCTGTCGCGTTGAAAGCAGGGAGATTCCATCCCTCGCCATTAGAGAGTCCAGAGAGATCAATATCTATAGAGTTCGTTAGCTCATTGACTTCGGAGTTGGTTTCAAGTCTAGGCAAGAAGTTAATGTTACTCCATTGTTCATTCATCATACAATTTTTGAGAAGCTGATCCATTTGCTCTTCTGGAAAGAAGGGGTTATGAACCAAGCATGAAAGTTGATACTTTGGGTTATTACCAAAACGCTTTAGCCAAGTCTGAATAATAGGCACGGTATTCTTTCTGCGCTCAAATTTGCCAATCAAACCAAAGTGAATCACATCTTCTTCAAAATATGTCTTATCTGTTTTACCAAAGTCTTCATCAAAACCAAGAGGCACATGAGAAACATTATCACATCCAGCAGCTTTAAATGCTTCGCAAGCCTCAGAAGAAGAAAAGAAAACATGCTTTTGCATTTTTACGATAGCTACTTCTGTCTCAGTGGGAGAATCAAGCTCATAAAAAGTATAAAGGAACTGATTAGAGCCAATTTGTTTTTCGCTTCCATTGATATGCCAAACCTTGAGCGTTGGAATATTTGAATTGAGGTTTCTAAAGCGAGAGTGTCCAGCGTTCTTGATATATTCAACAAGTTCTGGTGTTTTTTTATCGTAAGCTTGTAGCTCGGCGCGATCACCAACAGCAAAAAGATTGACATTGATATCTTTTCTTTGCAGTTCTCGCAAAAAGTTGTAGCTGACATTGCCAAGGCTCAGAGAGTTGAGCGGGGCATCAAAATTCAATAGTTTGTTCATTTTTTACTCTATTTTTGAAGATTTCAAGGGTTTTGTTATGAATATTGATACAGCTTTGTGCTGATAGGCTAACGTGCTTTGCCACCTCTTTCCAAGGAAGCATTTTTCTACCTTCACTTCCAAAATAACGAAGGTGAAAGATTTTTGTTACACGCTGATCGTGGTAGCTTTCAATCATATCCATGATTTTATTTATCGTCTCGCTATGAACGCAGCTTTCATCGGGCGTTAGGGCTGTATCGCTTTGCCCCCAATCCATATCATCATAGCTAACTTCTCTAGATAGTTTTTGAAACTTGGTTCTTTCTGAAAGACACATATACTTGGTCTTGTTTGCCAAAAAGGTTGAGAATTTAGCTCTTTCGGGATTGTAATCTAGAGCCGCCTCGTATATTACAGAGTCTTTTTGTTTAATAAAGTCATCTAGTTGATTGTTATTAAACGATTTTGCCCCGTATGCCTTGAGCATATCCATGTAGATACCAGAGTGACGAACCACAAGCTCCTTAAGAGCTTCATCGTCCGAATCCTCCTGCACAAGTTTTGTTAATTTAAGATCGCTGAATTTATCTATTTGCATGGCTATACAGTATTATGTTCATATAACTAAAAAAGTCAAACAAAAAAAGTTCAAACTTTTTCTTGACGCTTTTTTTAAATCTCATATAATAATATATATACCTAAGCTTGCCCCGATAGTTAATGAGTAAAGATCAAGCTTCGGATTAAGATTTAAATTATTCGCTTCGCTCATAATATAAATCTTTTAAAAAATGGGATTTTTAAAGGCTTTTCCCCAAGAAAAAATTTCCCATAAAAAAGTTGCTAGATGTGCTAACTTTTTTCTTGCTTTTTAGATCTAGCCACGGTATGTTTGTGTAAATTACAACAGCCATGATTTTTGAAGAACAAGTATCGAGAAAGCCGAATAATTATCCGTGGACAGAGGACTTCATTGAGGCCATCTATAACGGATTTTGGACAGACAAAGAATTTTCATTTACATCTGACGTTCACGATTTTAATGTGAACCTTTCGGATCAAGAGCGAGAAACAATCGTTCGCACATTGTCTGCTGTTGGCCAAATCGAGGTTGCTGTCAAGAAGTTTTGGGTAAAGCTTGGCGACAACCTTCCTCACCCTTCTTTAAACGATCTAGGGATCGCAATGGGTAATGTTGAGGTTATCCACAATAACGCCTACGAGCGTCTACTGGAAGTCTTGGGGCTTGAGGGAGTTTTCGAAAAAAATCTTAAGCTTGATTTTATCGAAGGTCGAGTCAAATACTTAAAGAAATACAATCATCGTTTTTACAAGGACAGTAAGAAGCAATACGTTTATGCGCTTATTCTTTTTACCTTATTTGTAGAAAATGTATCTTTGTTTTCTCAATTCTATACAATTAACTGGTTTGGCCGCTTCAAGAATGTGCTTAAAGATACAGACCAGCAGGTTAAGTATACCCGCAACGAGGAAATGATCCACGCGCTTGCTGGTATGAAAATTATTAATACAATCAAAGAGGAATATCCTGAACTTTTTGATAAAGAATTAGAAGATAGAGTGCTTCATGAAGCTCAACAAGCTTTTATTGCAGAATCTAATCTTATTGATTGGATGATTAATGGGATGAAAGAAGAAGGATTAGATGCCGAGACGCTTAAAGAATTTGTCAAGCACAGAATTAATGAGTCTCTAGAAGGCATTGGCTTTCCAAAAGCTTTTGACGAAATTGACACAGATATCATCAAAAAAACATTGTGGTTCGAAGAAGAATTGTTAGGCAATAACGCTACTGACTTTTTCCATTCGCGCCCAGTAGAATACTCAAAGAAAAACCAAACATTTACAGAAGAAGACTTATTTTAATGAACGAAAAATATTATTGGCTAAACGAAGACTCCCGCAAATTCCTTATTGACTACCTAGTAGAAGGCGAAACTCCAGAACAAAGAATAAAAGACATAGCAAACACAGCAGAGAAATACCTTGGTATCAAGGGTTTTGCTGCTAAGTTTGAAGAATATATGTCGAGAGGATTTTACTCTCTGGCTAGTCCTGTATGGGCTAACTTTGGCCGCAAGAGAGGTTTGCCTATTTCATGTAACGGTGTTTACATTGAAGACACAATGGAATCAATCCTTCTTAAAGATGCAGAAGTTGGTATGCAAACAAAGAATGCTGCTGGCACTTCTGGATACTTTGGCGATCTACGCCCTCGTGGTGCAAACATCAGCGATGGAAAAACTTCATTTGGCCCCGTTCACTTCATGGAAAAGTTTGACACAACAGCTTCTGTTGTTTCCCAAGGAGGTATTCGCCGTGGTAGCTTTGCCGCATACCTTCCAATTGAGCATCCTGATGTAGAAGAGTTTCTTCGTATTCGCAACGAAGGACACGCAATTCAAGATATGTCTTTCGCTGTAACTATTGGTGATGAATGGATGCAGTCCATGATTGATGGCGATACAGAGAAGCGTAAGATTTGGGCGCAGGTTCTAAAGAAACGCTCTGAAAGTGGATACCCATATCTTTTTTTCAAAGATACTGCAAATAAAAACGCTCCACAAGCATACAAGGACAAAGGAAAAGAAATCTACGCCAGTAACCTCTGCAATGAGATCGCTCTTTCTTCAAGTCCAGACGAATCTTTTGTTTGTTGTCTTTCTTCTATCAATCTCGTTAATTGGGATGAAATCGTGAATACAGACGCAGTTGAAACACTCACCATGTTCCTTGATGCTGTTATGGAAGAATATATCCAAAAAACAGAAGGTGTTATGTTTATGGAATCGTGTCGTAATTTTGCAATGCGTCAACGCGCTATTGGTGTTGGGGTTTTGGGCTGGCATTCTTTTCTTCAAAGTAAAATGATTGCTTTCGAAGGCATGGAGGCAAAAATGTTGAACGCCAACATCTTTTCCACTATTCGTGATCGCTGCGATGCCGCGACAGAAGAACTCGCCAAGCTACTTGGAGAACCAGAACTTCTCAAAGGCTATGGTCGCCGCAATACAACCACAATGGCTATTGCACCAACCACTAGCAGCTCCTTTATCTTGGGCCAAGTTTCTCCGTCAATTGAACCTCTCAATGGAAACTACTTTACCAAGAACCTAGCTAAAGGTAAATTTACCTATCTCAATCCATACCTCGAAAAACTACTGGAAGCAAAAGGTCAAAATAACCCTGAAGTCTGGAAGAGTATTCTACTCAAGGCAGGTTCTGTTCAACATCTTGAATTCCTTACAGAAGAAGAGAAAGAAGTATTCAAAACATTTGAGGAAATTTCTCAAAAGGAGATTGTGATTCAAGCCGCACAACGTCAGAAATATATTGACCAAGGACAATCACTAAACCTTATGATCCCGCCGAAGACACCTGTAAAGGACATCAACCAGCTTATTATTTTTGGTTGGGAGCAGGGAGTAAAGGGCTTCTACTATCAGCGTAGCGCAAATCCAAGTCAAGAACTTGCTAGGTCTATCCTGACATGTGCTTCCTGCGAGGCATGATTTAAAAAAAGTCAAATAAGTCGAAAACACAGTAGATTGACTTTACCCCTAGTCCGAGTGGACTAGGGGTTTTTTGTTTGATTTTTTTGTAAATGTTTTATATAATGGCGTAATGAACCTAATCGTTTTCTGCACAACAATGGGGCATGGTGGGCGACACACCTACCAAGAAACCATTGAATCTATCTTAAATCAGACGAAAGACTATTTCTCTGACAGGATCCTGCACCTAAAAACCAAACCTTCTCAAGAAGAAAAAGCAGAAGAGATTAAAAACTTTGCCGCAGACAAAAACTTTAGAATCATTGAAAGCAAAGCTGATGTGGTTCATCATTCAAGCAATCATCAAGTTCACTCTGCTGAATATTTTAAAGACGTATTTAAAGTTTATTCTGACCCCACAATCAGAAAACAAAAATATTCGTTTTGGCTAGAAGATGATTGGATTTTAAAAACACAAAAATACGATCTTATTTCCGCGCTGCGTGAGTCAGAAAATTTCTTAGACAACAATACAAACCAGCTATGCGTAAGGTTTAATAGTGCTGAAGAATTTAAAAAATGCGATAAAGACCACTTTCAATCAGCAAGCAAAGATATTTTTACTCAGGGCTTAAAATATACGCAATGGGGGTCAACTTTCACGTTTCAGCCCAATATAAACAGAACGAGTGAAATCTATGCTGCATGGAAGGCTGCACAAAACCATTTGGATATCTTAGGACAGTATCACTGCGAGCTTCTTTCTGGTGACATTTTAAAGAATTTAACAGAGTCGCAAACACCTTTCTCTTTTTACAATCCTGAAAAGATTTATTCTCAGCATATAGGTTAATTTTTTTTGAAAAATACATATCCTAAGCCTAGAATAGTTCAAATGAAACTATGGCTCACAGGAATGACCAACGCCAACAACGGCGACCACTTGAAAGAATTGATCGAGCCTATCAAAGAATACTTTGATGGATTGGTATGGGTTTATCATACAGATCAAGAAAATTTACAGGCTGGCCAAAGGCTAGAAGAAGGATTACAATACCTTTATAACAACAAGAAACAAGGTAAGATTCTTCGCGCTCCTTGGTGTAACCGCACAGACTTTAGTCGCAACATTGGACTCTATCACGGGCCAATCAAATACGGCGATTGGTTTATGACCATTGATACGCTTGAGCGTATGCATGTAGACTTCGCCGCAATGCTGCCAAACCTTATTAAGAGATTTGACGACAATGGAATTGATGGAGTCTTCCTCAGAAACAAACACTTTCTTTTTAAATACAATGAACGCTCTGCTTATCAACTCAACCCTCATAGCGGCATGGCTGGCATCAGTAAATCTTTTGAAATCACCACTATGCCATTTTGGAAGGATGAATATTGGCAGAATGTGCGTCATCTACACAGAGACAAGTATGAGTTTATCGACCATAATCTGAAATATTATCTTTTCCCAAACACGAACCATCTTGTTCTTAAATGTGAGCATGACCAAAAATTTATTCAATTTAGATATCAGGTTAGAGCCGCTTTCTTCAATGAGATGCAAAAACTCAATATCGACATTCAAGATTTTAAAGCTGTAAAAGATTTTTTGATTGCAGGAGAGTATAATGACACAATTAAAGCTTGCATTGAAAAAGAAAAGTATCTAAATGACTTTTATAAATTTTACGTTGATGGAAATAAAGATATTGAAGAAGATTTTGACTTTGAAAACCTAGTAAAAGTAAAATGAAAATATCTACCTCTGAAAGAATAAAATTTTATCTTGGCAAGGCTTGGACTAATCAAGAGCCTCCGAACATTCATTTTTTACCTTTTGATCATCCTTTCAAAATTGACAAGGAGATACCATCTCGTCTTCATTATAATGATGATATCATTCGCTATCATAATCTATCTAAAAATAAAAGCCTTTGGTTTTGCTGTGGAGACAAGCCATATATAGGCGAAAACTATCCAGTTCTAGTAAAGACAAGAGATACATTTAACCAACAGTCTACAGGCGTTATTGCAAACCTAAACAAAAAACGCCATTGGACAATAAATGCTTCCCACGATATAAATTGGGAAGATAAAAGCAACACTGTGTTTTGGAGAGGCGCAGACACAGGCCACAATATGCATTTTAATGAGCGCATTAATTTTGTGCAAAAGTATTTCGGTGTTTACGATGTAGCGTTTTCAGATTATTCGCAAAACATAAAAACACATAATCCTTTATACAAAATAGAATGGCTTAAAGGTTTTTCTGGAGTAAATGAATTTGTTCAACACAAATACTTGCCAGTAATTGATGGTAACGACAAGTCCAGCAGTCTCAATTGGATTCTTGCTTCGAACTCAGTTCCAATTATGCCATTACCACGATACCATTCGTGGCTTTGCGAACACCTTCTACAACCATATGTTCACTACATTCCTGTTGAGAGAGACTTTTCAGACTTTAATGCAGTATTAGATTGGTGCATGAATAACGACCAAAAGTGCAAAGATATTGCTCAAAACGGTAAAAGTTTTATGATGAATTTCGAAGACGAAAACCAAGAAACTCTCATAGAAACAGAACTAATTAACAAAATAGAACAATTCACTAACCCATGATTAAACTTTTAGTAAAAGAATCGGATGCGTTTGATTATCATTGTAAATTAAAAATTAAACACGAAAAGAAACAGACTAAAGAAACAGAAAAATCTTTAGTTGATTGTTCTTTGAACCTCAGTGTCGAGCTTGGTGTTGATGAATTATTGGATGTTTTGGGTTCCAGTGAATATGATGAGTTATTAGAAGCTAATCGCGAATACGATATGGCCTTTAAAAGAAAAGCAAAGAATATAAACAACTACAGAGAAAAAGTTTTCTTGGCAAAGAAGACCTTGCAAAACGCTCTGTTTCCCACAACAGAAGAAGATGAGTAAAAAAGTTCTAATCACAGGCGTAACAGGACAAGATGGTAGCCATATGGCCGATTATCTAATTAACAACACTGAAAATGTAATCATTGGCGGGATCAGGCGTTTGTCTGTAAAGAACCATCAAAACATCGAACACCTTGTTGGCCACGAAAGATTCAAGCTAATTGATTTAGATGTAACCGACCAAGCCAATGTTGAGTGGGTAATCCAAAACGAACAACCAGACTACTTTATCAATTTTGCAGCTAATTCTTTTGTTGGTAATAGCTGGAATATGCCAGTTAACCACATGAACACCAACCTCATGGCGGTTTTATATCAGGTTGAAGCTATTCGCAAACACTGTCCTGATTGTCGTTATTACAACGCAGGTTCATCTGAAGAATGGGGAAATGTAGATTATAGCCCTCAAGATGAAAAACATCCAGCAAAAGCACGAAGCCCATATGGTGTTTCAAAAGTAGCTGCTCGACAGCTTGTAAAGGTTTGGCGCGAATCATATAATATTTACGCAGTTCAAGGCTGGCTCCTTAATCATGAAGGGATTCGCCGTGGAGAAGAATTCGTTACTCGCAAGATTACCAAAGGCGTTTCTGAAATTTTTCACCAAGCTCGCCTAGGCGAGCCTATTACAGCTATTGAACTTGGCAACCTAGATGCAAAACGCGATTGGAGTGATGCGGAAGACTTCGTTGAGGGCGTTTGGTTAATGTTAAACAATAAATCTCCAAAAGAATATGTTTTATCTTCAAATGAAACTCACAGTATTCGTGAGTTTGTAGAGCTTGCTTTTGCGTATGCTGGCTTTGGTCAAGAAAATTGTAAATGGGTTGGTGAGAAAGAAAACGAAATGTATATGCACGGTTCTCAGGTCTTGGTAAAAATCAACCCTGAATATTATCGCCCAGCAGAGGTTTCACTTCTTCACGGCGATTCAACGCTTGCTCGCCAAGAACTAGGATGGAAACCAAAATCTTCTTTTCAAGATTTGGTTCGTAAGATGGTAGAAAACGATTTAAAATTAAATTAAAATGGAAATCGACAATCCTACGAATATTAAAATTACTCCAGTTGAAACAGTTTCTGCGCTTGCTGCTGTTGTCTGCATTATTGGTTTTATTTGCTGGGTCGCAAAAGAAGATTGACAAATTCTTCAAAGCAAGGCATACTAATATCGTATGCCCCGTGGTAAAAAAGAATGCCCAAAATGCAAGCAACTAATTGGCGCAAGAGCATCCAAGTGCAATCACTGTGGAGAAGTTTTTAGCGCAACCAAGCCCAAGAAACAAGCCAAGCCTTTCTTTAGAGAAAGAAAAAAATTTGTTGTTCGCATGTTGGATGGCGAAAAGTCTGAAGATATGTCTATGGACATGATGGTGGCAACTCAGGTTTTTAAATGGTTTGATAACGATATTGAATTTTTATCTAAGGTAAAACCTCCATTTAAATTTAAAAACTCAATTAGATATCTTCGTTCTAAAGATGGGCGCAAATATCTTGAAAAAAAACATCGAGAATACTTATATTTACCAAAAAACCAAGAAGATTTTGTTGAACAAATCGACAAAATTGGAGAAGATACAGTGAAACCCAAAATACGAACACTAAGAGATTTTTTAAATGGCAGCAAAAAAGAAAACTAAAGAGGAGCCTAAAAAGGCAGATGTGGCAACTTTCGCCGCTAACTTCATGCAATCCAACAAGCAAGACCACCTCAACTTTGAGGAGTCTATTGCTGATGACAGTTTTGTATCCAGCGGATCAATGATTATGGATTCTGAGATCGGTGGTGGCTTTGTGTCAGGTCTTCTTCGTTTTACTGGCGGCAACGAGTGCGGCAAGACTAGCGAAGCATTGCAAATCATGTATGAGATGCTCGCCAACCAAGAAGGTTCGCGTGGACTATACATTCAAGCGGAGGGTCGATTGGGGCCAAAGATGCGAGCAAGGTCTGGAGTGAAGTTTGTTTATCAAGCAGAAGAATGGGTAGATGGCACTTGTCTAGTTCTACAATCAAATGTTTATAATTTGGTTTTTGACTTTATTCGTGGCATTATGACAAACAACCCAAACAAGACCCGCTTTTGCATGATTATTGATAGCATGGATGGTCTTGTTTCAAAAGAAGATATTCATAAAACAACCAGCGAGGCAAACAAAGTCGCCGCAGGTGCGTTACTTTCTTCAGACTTCCTTAGAAGGGTAAGCTTGGGTATGGGTAAGTTTGGCCACCTTTGTATTATGATTTCTCAAGTTCGCACAGCAATCAAAGGACAATACGAAGGCGCAGACCCAAATAACCAAACTTCTGCTTCTGGATCAAACGCACAACTCCACTATCCAAACTGGATTCTTGAGTTTCAGCGTCAATTCTCTAAAGACAAGATTCTTGAAAATCCTGCTGCTCAAATGAGCGACAGCAACAAAGCGATTGGTCATTACGTCAAAGCAAAAATCTGTAAGTCTGATAATGAAACTTCTGGACGTATTATTAGATATCCAGTTAAGTATGGTCGTCAGGGCGGCAAGAGCGTTTGGATCGAGCGTGAAATTGTTGACCTTCTTCTTTCTTGGGAATTTATTTCCAAAAAGGGTTCTTGGTTCAAGGCTGAAGAAGATCTTTTCAAATACATCACAGAAGGTGGCTTTGATTTTCCAGAGTCTATTCAGGGTATTAACAAAATCTACGATCTTCTTGAATCAGATGAATCACTCACCAAGTATTTGAGAAAGTTCGTTGAGCAAAATATTCTTCACGTATGATTTTTTATACAGCTTATGGCGCAAAGAAAAAACTAGCAAGCTCCCACAAGTATCGTATTGATTGGGATGCTGGTTGTCGTAGTAAGCTTCAGAAAAGCGTAAAAGACCTTCTTTACCCTTATTGGTTTGCAGATGTTGTATTTGAAGAACTGCCCGTGGTTGGCACTAAAATGAGCATTGACTTCTATAACGCATCTCGACAGATCGCACTAGAGGTTGATGGCGCACAGCATTATAGCTATAACAAACATCTACACCAAGGAAGCAAGCACAATTTTTTAAAACAATTAAAAAGAGATAACGACAAAGAGCTTTTTTGTGAAAATAATGAAATTACCATGATTAGGGTCTTGCAATCTGATTCAATCTCTGTAGACTTACTTAAAGAACTAGGCGCAATATAATGACTCCAGAAACACAAACAGAAGACCCTCAACTTCCAATATCCATTTTATCAAAATTATTTGATGCAACTGGTTCGCCAGATGGCGCGAACAAAGGATATCTTCTTTTCTTTATCAATGAAAACGGAGAACCTACACTAACATCAAGAACATCCAACCAATGTGCAAATATTGCTTTGCACTCAACCCTCAAGATTTACACCGAAGAAAACGAACTTCTATGATCCACTCCTTTGACCTAGAAAAGAAAGTCCTTGGTGGACTTATTCAGCATCAGCACAAATGGGAAGAGGTTGCCTCTTTCATTGGCGAGATCGACTTTTATAGCGAAGACTCGAAAGTTAATATTTCGATCTTCAAGCTTATTCGTGGTGCGCTTAACAAAGGAGATGCGATTGACGATACAATTCTTCTTGAGCAGATCAAGCGTTTGGGTGTTTCATTCCCTGACAGCATTGATGTTGGTGAATATATTCACTCTCTTGCTTATTTTAAAGTTACAGAGGAAGTATTCATTTCTCACGTTCAGGAGCTAAAGAAGATTACGGCTCGCCGTGTTGTATATGAATCCTGCTCAAAGGTTGCTAAGTTTGTAAAAAAAGCCGATCCAGAGCTTAGTTATGGCGAGTTGATTGATCAAGCAGACAAACTTTACAACAAAGACCTTCAGAGCTTTGAAGGCGGCGATTCTGGCCCAGTAAACCTCTTTGATATTATGGAGGAGATGATCGAAGAGCGAGGCAATAATCCGCAAGAAAGTTTTGGCCTAATGGGGCCGCATCAGCGCATCAATGAGATTTATGGCTCACTTCTTCGCGCTGGCAATATCACAGTTGTTGTTGCGCGTTCTGGTCAAGGCAAAACAACAGTCTCTCTAGACTACTGCACGAAGGTCGGCGCGGAGCATGATGTTCCCGTGATTCACTTCGATAACGGAGAAATGAGCGAGGAAGAGCTTGTTATGCGTCAATGTTCTGCAATGAGCGGAATCCCAATGTTCCTTCTAGAAACAGGAAAGTGGCGCAATACCAGCTACAACGGACTTCCAGCAGAAGAAGTTGTTCGAAGAGTCAGAAACACCTTTAAGAAGATCAAAGAAGGCCAAGGCATGAGGTTTTATTACGCTAATGTTGCTGGTCTTAGTGCAGATGAAATGGCATCGCTTCTTAAGCGCGTCTACTACTCTAAAGTAGGTCGCGGCAACGAGGCTATCTTTAGTTTTGACTATATTAAGAGTGACTTCGCAAGCATGGGCAAGGCTGACGGCTGGCAACAGGTTGCTTATATGGTTCACAAGTTTAAACAAACAATTCATCGCGATCTTTGTTTCGATGGCAAGCCATGTGTGTCTATGTTTAGCTCTGTGCAGTCTAATAGACTTGGCATCACTACAAACCGTGGTGCAGATTCTATTGTCGATGACGAAAGCGTTGTATCTCTTTCAGACTCGATTACTCAATTCTGTTCTCACCTTTTCCTACTTCGTCAGAAAGTAGTCGAAGAAATTACTGAAGAGGGTGTGGAGTTTGGAACCCATAAATTCATCAACCTGAAATCGCGTCACTTGGGTCGCGATGCTCTGCGACACATTAACCCTGTCAACTGGCACGATGGAACCAAGAAACGCAACTGGATTAACCTCAAAATCCATAACTTCTCTGTAACAGAATGCGGCGATGGACAAGACATTGCTAACTTCATTGCTCACGGAGGAGAAACCCCGAACCCAACCACAGCAGATGAAGAATCAGAGCTTCCTGAAATTCTACAATAATGAGCGACTTCAAAAAAGTTTTAGAAGACTTGGGTTACAACCTCAAGGACTGTGGTGCATACTGGCAAACAACAGCAGTATATCGTGGAGGCGACAACCCTCAAGCAATCCAAATCTATAAAGATTCTGGAGTATGGAAAGACTTTGTAGAAGATAGTCTCTACCTGCCCTTTCAAGCTCTGGTTCAAAAAACACTTGGAACTAACGATCCTATTCAACTCAAAGCTTATCTAAAAAACACAAACAGTGTTATCAAAGGTGAGCGACAACCTCATAAACAACTCTTGAGAGAAGAAAAAAGCTACCCAATCAGTTGTGTCGAAAGACTCTTGCCTCAGTATGATCTATATCAAAAGATCAACAAGAAAATCTCAGAAAAGACTCTTAGAGTTTATAAAGGAGGACTTGCAACGCAAGGCAAGATGTATCGCCGCTTTGTTTTTCCAATTGTTCGTTCTGATGGGCGAGTTCATGGCTTTACAGGTCGCAAAACACTTTCAGAGTTTGAAGGCCCAAAATGGCTGATTACAGGAAAGAAAAACACTTTCTTTTATCCCTACTATGTAGACGACTCTATCTCTCAAGCAATCGCAGAAAACAAATCTGTTCATATTGTTGAGTCTGTTGGTGACTCTCTCTCACTTTACGAAGAGGGCATCAAAAACAATCTAGTTTCTTTCGGCGTATCCATGTCACCCAAGTTTATCTCAAGACTTTCAGCATTAGACTTGAAAAGAATTTATATTTCATACAACAATGATTTTGACAGCAAAAACAATGTTGGCTTTGAAGGTGCAGTTAAGTCTGTCTTTAAGTTGATAGACGTTGTTGATTTTCAAACTGTCTTTTTTGTGCCACCGCATGAAAACGATTTTGGAGTCATGCCTCCCGAAGATATACAATTATATCACACTCGTTGCAAAAACTATGATCACAAAGCTTCTTGTGAAGCGCTGATTGAAATTGCAGAGAGTATGGACGCAGAGTTCCGAAAGAAGAACGCAAACAAATCCTTCGGGTCAAGTCTGCTTAAATTTAAGAAACAATACAAATTCCATTATGAATAAAATAACAGTAGGTGTAGCGGGTATTTCATTTACTCTCAAAGAAAATCCAGATCTTAAATATGCAGATATTAAGATTGGAGAAACCGTGTTTCTTTTTGCCGAGCCAGAAAACACATACGATCCCAAAGCTATTCGTATCGAATACCAAAAACAAAAGATTGGTTATGTTCCTCGCAAGAAAGATGGCGTTCCTTTTGTTATTCAATCTTGGTGTCACAGCAATCTTGATGTTATTCATGGAGAAATTGATCAGATATGGTATAAGGGAGAAGACGGTTCTATTAGTTTTGATAAGTCTGAGAATTGTGAGATAATTGGTATTGATGTTATCCTGAAGGTTCCAGACAAGGACTATTCTGAAAATGATGTAATTATTACCAAGCATTCTTTTTCCGAGCCTGATATCATCGTTGACTTCAATGATACTCAGCACATTTACAATATGCGCTACAACGGAGAATACAAAGTGCTAAAAGGCGGCACAACTTTCATTAAGAGGTTCTACAAACCTTTTGATGGTGACAGAGTATCGCGTCAATGTGCAAAATATTGGGGCGTTGAATCAGACGAGATTCAAGACCTTTGGGCTTCAAACGGCAAACTTGCTGGAGACTTTGGAACCGTGGTTCACTATGCTCTTGAACATTATATTAATCACGAAGCAACAGGCAATACAATCACCGCTGCACGTAAAAAATCTGGCAAACCTCAAACAGAAAACTATGCGATGCCAAAGCATCCTATTCTTAAAAAGATCATCAAGTCTTGCAATAGACTCGTGCATGGTCTTGACAAGAAGTTTGAAGTTGAAGAGGTAGTGGCAGAGGCTTTGATTACAGACTCAGCTACAGGCTGGGGCGGTCTTGTCGATAGACTTGCCATTATTGATCGCCGCAAAAAGATTGCGCGTGTGCAGGACTACAAGGTTAATATCAATGCTGAAGTAATTGAGTCACACCATAAAGCTTTGCCGCCTTTTGATCACTTGCCAGCCAACAAGCTAACCAAGTATGCTCTTCAAATGAGTTTCTATGCAGGACTACTAAAGAAACATGGCTGGACAATTGAAGGCTTAGATGTATTTATTTATGAGGATAAGTGGGTTCATCACCAACTCCCCATGATTGACTTCAAGGAAGCATTAAAAAATCATAAAAAAGAAGAGGATCAACAATTAGACCTTCCTGATCCAAATCAGTAGAATTTATCTTGACATTTTAAGCAATGCGGGTATCATATAAACAATGACACCCTTATTAAAGTCGCAGTATAGTGTTGGCAAATCTATTTTGTCAATCCAAAAAATACTAGACCTTGCTCAAGAAGCAAAGCTAGATACTTTGACAGTTGTTGAGGATAGCTTCTATGGATTCCGAGATCTGAATCAAAAATGTATTGATGCAGAACAAAAGCTTATATTCGGCATTCAACTTCCCGTGGTTTATGACGGCGATGAAAAACCAAGCAAGCTTGTCTTCTTCGCCAAAAACAACGAGGGTATCAGGCAAGCAAAGAATCTCTATACAAAAACCTACACAAGCGAAAAGAATATTCTTGACTTTGGCAAAGTTAAATCTGAGCTAGATGATATTCTTGTGGCAGTTCCATTTTATGATTCATATGTTTACAATAATGTTTTTCATTTTGGAATGAGCATGATGGATCTTGATGGTGTGGATCATGTTTACTTTTCAGAAAACAATCAACATCCGTTTGATTTCCAGATTCAACGCGCACTCGACAAGATGCGCGTGGCTACAGAACCCGTAAAAAGCATTTACTACGAGAATCGTAAAGACTTTGAGGCGTTTCAAATGTTCAAGGCTGTATGCGAACGCTCACACGGCAAGTCTCCAACCTTCGGTAATCCAAACCTTAACCATTTTTGTTCTCAAGAGTTTTCTTGGGAAAGCTGGAAAGAAAATGAAAAAGCTTAAATACAATCAAAAATACATCTGCTTCGATACAGAAACAGAAGGGCTGAATCTTTATTATTCTCGCCCTTGGCAAGTATCTTGGGTTTTGGGAGAAGGCAATAAAGTGGTCGAAGAGCAAGATCGCTTTATCAAGTATTCTGATCTTGAGCTTTCCGACATGATTAAAAAATTGACAGGCTATAATCAGCGCACATATGATTCTAAGAAAGAAAGTATTCGCGCCGTTTATGATGATCTAGCCAAGTATCTTTATGATCCAGAATATATTATCATTGGCCAGAACTTACTTGGTTTTGATGTTTATATGGTTGCTATAATGCAACGAATGCTTGGTATCGAACCAGACTTTAGTTATATTGATCGTATCTACGATACTCGCGCACTAGGCAAGGCTTACCGCGAGAATCTTGATAAGCCTAGTGGCGACTTCCTTTCTTGGCAATACAAGATCATTAATGATCGCAGCCTAAAAAGCAAAGTTAGTCAGGGTGTGCTTTTGAAACATTTGGATATTGACCATGACCCCAAGATGCTACATAATGCGTTGTATGATGTTAAGATGTGTTTTCAGGTGTTTTGTAAATTGAAGAAAGGTCTTGATCTATAATGTTTAAAAACTTCCAACCATACGATGACGCAGAGCCGAAAGGAGTCGAACTTCCTAACACTCCTGTTGACGCAAAAACTTTATCTGAGCTAGAACTAAAAGAAGGCAGCTCAAACTATGAAATCGTTCGCAAGCTTTGCTATCAAGGTATGCTCAAGCGTGGCCTTGAAAAGAATCAGGACTATATTGATCGCGTCAAGTTTGAACTTGAAACTTTGAGCGAACTTGGCTTTATTGATTATATTCTTTTGAATTGGGATGTAATTAACTTCTGTCACGATAATGATATTCCAGTTGGCGGTGGTCGCGGTAGTGCGGCAGGATCATTGGTTCTGTATCTTCTTGGTGTTACAGACATTGACCCAATCCCTCATGGACTTTTCTTCGAACGATTCGTATCCAAGAGTCGTGCGCGAAAGGTTACAGACAAACATGGCAAAGAGTTTCTTGTTGGTAGCGTGTTGCCTGATATTGATAACGATATCTCTTACGAGAAGCGTGGCAAGGTTATTGAATACATTGAAAAAACTCACGCAGGTAGAACCGCAAAAATTCTTACCTTTAATACTTTCAGTTCTAAGCTTTGCATTCGCGAAGCCACTAAATATTTTGATGAAGCATCTGAAGATGATGCAAAGAGCGTAAGTGATCTAATCCCTAAAGCACACGGCATCGTTCTTCCTCTTAGCAAAGCAATCGAAGAAGACGAAAAGTTTGAGCAGTGGACTAAGAAGCATAAACGCACAATTAAGAACGCGCTGATTATCGAAGGTCTAATTAAGAATACAGGTGTCCACCCATCAGGCATTGCAATTTGTAGCCAAGACATTACCAATGTTGTCCCTCTTCAACGTAGTAAGGATGGCGATCTTGTAACAGGCTACAATATGCATGATGTTGCTGATTTGATGGTTAAGTTTGATATTCTTGGTCTTCGCACCCTGACTATCGCCCACAAGACATGTCAGAAGATTGGAGAGAGACTTGAAGATATCGACCCAAACGATAATAAAATCTATCGTGTGCTACAAGACTTCAATCACCCGATGGGTCTGTTTCAAATTTCTGCTGACACAAACTATCAAGTTTGTCGTGATGTAAAACCAATGAACCTAGCAGAGCTTTCTGACGTTGTGGCTTTGGCGCGACCATCAAGCTTGCAATTCGTTAATGAATATATCACTCAGAAAACCGCACCAAGCGAACTTGGTGTTCACCCCGTGATGGATGAACTACTGCGTGAAAGCAAGAACGTATTCTTGTATCAGGAAACACTCATGCAGTGTATTTCTCAAGTCTTCGGTTTCTCACTTCAGGATGCCGATGATGTTCGCCGCATCGTGGGTAAAAAAATGGTTGACAAAATGCAACCTTGGAAAGAAAAGATTTACAATGCTGCTCAAGAAAAAGGCATGGAAGAATCTGTTGCAGATTACTTCTGGACTGCCCTTGATGCTGCGGCTAACTACTCCTTCAACAAGTCTCACAGCTTCGCTTACGCGACTCTGGCGGCAAAGACAGTGTATCTCAAATACAAACACCCTCAAGAGTTTTTCTTGAGCGTTCTGGAGGCAGCAGAGTTCGAACCAGACCCCCTTCTCACAATTTCATCTGTAAATCAAGAGCTTTGTGATTTCGGCATCAAGTTACTGCCACCTGATTTATTTAAATCTGATTTAAACTTCAAGATCGAGGGCGACAATATTCGCTATGGACTCAACAGCATCAAAGGAATCTCTATGAAGTCTCTTGAGAGCTTGGTTAAGTTTCGCGGTAATACATTTGATAATAAATATCACGCCTTCGTTGCAGCTAAGGAGTGTGGTATCAACATCTCTGTTCTCGCCGCTCTGATTCAGGCTGGCACAATGGATAGTAACACTGAGAACCGCATTCGTCTAGTCTTAGAAGCACAAGCATTCAATCTGCTCACAGATCGCGAGAAACGCAACTTTGAAAAGATTGGCGAGAGGTTTAACTTTGATCTTCTTGATTCTATTGCAGAAGTGGTAGAAAAACAAACTCTTGGCGATGATAATCGCCCAATCATGAAGACAAGTCGATTCGAAACATTTAAGAAAAAGTTTTCTGAATATCGCGGCATCTATAATGAAAACAAGAAGCATCACAAGTTTACATACTGGTGGTATGAAAACTCTTTGCTGGGCTATAGCTATTCTTACAAACTAAAAGATTGTTTTGATAATGAATACAATATGCTCAAAGACCTAAAAGAAGTTTCTGATCTTTCCGAGGGCTGTAACTTTAAATCTGTATTACAAGTAAAAGATGTCTTTACAAGGACTTCAAGAAATGGTAATAAGTATATGATGATCTTTGGTAATGATAACTCAGCCAACCACAAGTTCATCTTTATGGATAACGCTAGAAGTGCTAAACTTACAGATTTCTTGGAACGCAATACAGTCAAAAAGGAAGACATAGTAGTTATCTTTGGTTCAAAGAGCGATAGCGATAGCTCTTTCGCAGAAAGCGTCAAAGTTATCAACTCCTCTGTTCTTATGAAGCTGAGTGACTTCAAAAAACATGAAACACGATAAATACCTGCCAGAAACACAAGGTGTGTTTGAAAAATGCAAACGCGCCGCGCAAGACCTTAAACTAAAAAGCGTTGACATTGATTTATTTGTCACAGTTTTTCTTTCTAATTTAGGGTTGGGGTGCTTGACAATCATTAACAACAAAGAAGTTCTTGCAACACTTCTATCAAAGAGCATCAAGCGCGTTGAAAAAAAGAGAAAATACGAATACAGGGAAAACATCCACTTCACCTTTAAGCTTGAAAGATTCCTAGAATGCTGCGAAGAAATCTCTCTTGAAGTATTTGAGCTTGATTATGTTGCCCCCGAAGCAATCTTTATCAATCTTCTTACTCCAGAATTTGCACCTCCCGTCTTTAAAGAAGTATTTTACGAAGACGGCGATTATACAGAATTTGCCGATAAGCTAATTGATAAGGTTGCTTGTTATTTGCGAGACGAAGAATTTGAGGAGCAAAATGAATTTGAACCCCGTAATGGCGGTGTGCCAGAACTCTTTGAATCCTCAGAATCCACAGAACCCACGGCAGAGTTTCTGGATATGTTTGCTGAGAACGAAATCCTTTCTCAGTTCGCTGAAAACCTTAATATTAAAGCCGCTGAAGGCAAATTCGACAAGGTGATTGATTTTGACGGAAAAATTGCAGAACTGGCAACCATCCTATGCAGAAAGAAAAAGCCTAACGCCATTTTGGTTGGCCCCGCAGGAACAGGCAAAACCTCGATTGTAGAAGGACTAGCCTCAAGCATTGTAGAAGGAAAGTCTCCAGAGCTACTAGCTAATAAAGTAATTTATTCTTTGAGTTTGTCGAACATGGTTGCTGGCACACAGTATCGTGGTCAATTTGAAGAACGCTTGGAAAACTTTGTTAATGAAGCCAAGAAGCATGAGAACTTGATTCTATTTATTGACGAGGTTCATACTTTAGTTGGTGCTGGTGGTAGTTCAGAAAACTCTCTGGAAGCTTCTAATATGCTTAAACCAGAATTGGCGCGAGGCACAATTAGTTGTATTGGCGCAACCACCATTAACGAGTATACCAACACAATCAAAAAAGACAGCGCATTGGATCGCCGCTTTGAGCGTGTAGCCGTAAGAGAACCTTCTAAATTCCAAATGGAAAAAATTGTTCCATCTATCGTAGAATTTTATGAAGAGTTTCATCATGTAACCTACTCAAAAGAATTTCTAGATAATGTTTTGGATTACTGCGAACGGTTCATGCCCAACAAATGCTATCCAGACAAAGCAGTAGACGTAATTGATCATTGCGGCGCTCAAGCTAAAGTTAAGTTCTGGAGCATTAGCGAAGACTTGCAGAAACTCAAGGATCAAGTGCTTGACGAGACAGTAAAAGAATCAGATAAGCTTTTTTCCGAGTTTGAGTCTCAGTTTACCGATTGGGTTTCTTCAAGAGATACTAAACCCGCAATTGTAACACTCAAGCAACTCAAATCATTTTTTGATACAAAAGAAAACCCCCTACACAAAGATCAAACTCTAAAGAATTTCTTCGACAATCTCTCTAAGCACTTTGTTGGTAACAACGCACAGATTAGAAACCTGCACGAAAACATCAGGCTCTCAAATCTAGGATTTGACGATTCAGAGGGTTCTCAGGCCGTGTTCTGCTTGAATGGCGAGAAGTTTAGCGGCAAAAGTATGTTTTCTAAGCTTCTAAAAGAATGCCTTGATATTGAGGGCGCGAATGTTATTTCATTTAATGGCGTTCACTTCTCAGATGCACACGCACAATACAAGATCATTCCAGAAAGACTAAATAACACTTCTCTTTGCGAGAAAGTCTTGATCCACCCTAATAGCGTAATCATTATTGACGACTTCCATAAAGTCAATCCTAATACATACACTCTATTCTCTGAGATCTTCAAAGATGGAAGGCTTCAGATGCCATCTGGAGAAATTGCTGATTTCTCAAACTGTAAATTCTTCCTGACAAGTGATGTAACCAGCGAGAAGTCTATGGGTTTTAACGGAAATAGTGGTGAGGCAACATCATTAGTCTCTCCAGCGCTCTCAAAGTATTTTACTAGCAATATTTTCCTTGGAGAACTCAATAAGAGAGATTTGCGCCGTGTTCTTTGGAATCGACTTCACCAGATGAACAAAAACTTCAAAATGAGCGGAGTCGAGTTGGTTTTTGATTTTAAATTCATTAAAAACTTCGTGGACAATATTGCCGAAGAGGACAATAAAATACAGTCATTGAATGACCATTTTGAAAAAGAGGTCAAAAAACGCCTCGCCCCAGCCATTTTGAAGGGAGAAAAGCAAATTTTCCTCGAAAAGCTCTTGACTTTTGATAAAAAGCAACGTAATATAACAACATGAAGCAACTAAACAATAATCAGCGCCGTGCGGTTACCGCTATGCGTAATTCGCGAGGTCGATTCTTTGGCCTTTACACTACTCAGGGCGAAGCGATCAATGCTCAGTTCCGTAGTGACAGCCCAAGGTATGTTGAGGTTTATGACCGCAACAATTCGCAAACCCGTAAGTTGGCTAAGACCAGCATTGCACGAGTTAGCCTTGTCTAACCTTTAATCGGGAGCTAGAGGAATCACTTACAAGCATATATATCATTAGAACATTGTCCTCTAGCTCCCGACCTTTAATTTTATGAGTGGTAAAACAGCAAAGAAAATCCGCAAGGCATTGAAATACGATGCCAAAAACGCTAACCCAATCCAAAAGCGAACCTACAATACGTTTAAAAAACATTATACCCGTATGCCAGCCCCATACAAGGCTGCTATGATTAATCAACTTAGTTACAAGAGTTAAATTATTATGTCTAAAGAAGAATGGAAACAAAGAGAATGTGGTGGCCTATGGCTTAGGCAAGGAACCAAGGGAGACTTTTATTCTGGTTATGTTGAGGTAAATGGCGAAAGACAAGAAGTTGTTGCCTATCTCAACACTTTCAAGAAAGACGGCTCCAACGAAGCAGATGTGCGCGTTTACGTTAGCAAGCCCAAGCCCAAAAATAACGCATGAGCGAAGAAAACAAAGAAACAGCACAACAAGAATCCCCCAAAGATTCTCCTGCATTGCAGCTTTCTCCAGAACAAATCGCCTCTATTGTTAAACAAATGAAGCGCAGAAAGCTTCTGGCACAAAGCAAGGCCAACAAAACTGCCAAGCGCCGCACTAAAAACAAAATGGCACGAAAATCCCGCAGAATCAATAAAAAACTTAAAAAATGAGCGACAAAACAACCCCACAAGAATCGGCAGATATCAATAAAGCAATCGCTGGATTTGGCAAAGAATCGCTGACCGAAGAACAAGAGCTTCAACTCAAACAGGTTCTCCATGCACAGATGATGAATGCTACCTCGATCACAGATACTATTAAGATTGTTTCTTCTTTTGTAGCAGATAGTTTGGAAAAGCAATTTGAAGAAATGACGGACGATCAAAAAGTCCAAACTTACAAAGCCCTCGACTTGAAATAAGTGTAAGCATAACTATATGGACGTTGACTTTTCTCAAGAAGCTCGTAAATTTTTAGAAGCGCACCCGAAATCAGAGGATCAACCTCTGTCTATGGAGGATCGTGTTTCTGATTATTTGGAGGTTAAAGCTAACCTTCATAATGATAATTTTAACGACAAGGTTACTGTTGATCAACTAATAAGTGTTTTTAATAGAGGTCAATCTGTAACCGAAAGCGTTTACTGTGCTGGTAAAAGCACTATGCAATGGGCATTCGCTCGTGTTAATAACTTTCTCTATATGCATGAAGGCAAGAAAGTCTCCAAAGCATACAAAATTGCAGATCGTGATATCGCAGATGGAGATTTGGAATATGACGTAGAGACTAGCGATAAAGTATTTTTTGATTATCAAGAACTTGATTTCGCGGTCGCAAGATTGGATATCAAAAAAGCAGGAGTATCTGAAAAAGAAAGTAATTCTTATACAAAAGGATTACAGGGACTAACTCTCTCAGAAGAATTAAATAATTTTGTTGAATCTGAATCAGCAAAAAGAGCTGGCAGAAAAAGCGCAGCCCAAACTCCAGCAAAACCGAGTGAGCGCAAAAAGGGTTCCAAAAAGAATCCCAAGGGTAGTGCAGGTCAAGATGGTAAAAAAATCACCTTTTCTGAAAAGGTTACCACTTCTCTTAAAAACAAAGTTAAGGAACACAACGACAAGCACTCTAAAAAAGTCACTCTTTCTCAACTTAAAAAAGTATATCGCCGTGGTGCTGGCGCATTTAGTTCTAGTCACCGCCCAAACCAAACTCGCGGTTCATGGGCAATGGCCAGAGTCAACATGTTCCTCAAAATGATGCGCGGAGGTAAAGTTAAAAAATCTTACCGCGAAGCAGATCAAGACGTTGCAAAGGGTCACGAAGAATACTACATTGAACAAGAAGGTCAATCCTTTGTTGATTTCGAAGATGTTGATTTTGTTGCTGCCGCCGAAGATTTAGAAAAGGTAGCCGCCTATGACGAGTCTTATCAAGAAATCGAAGACCTTGATTATACAGAGGCAGAAAAAAAGACTTTAAATAAACCTTTCCGTTTGCCTTCTGGCAGCAAAAAGAAGTTTGGCGTTTATGTTAAAAACCCAAAAACTGGAAACACTATCATGGTTAAGTTTGGTGATCCAAACATGGAAATCAAACGTGACGATCCAGATGCTAGAAAAAACTTCCGCGCTCGACACAAGTGCGACACTGCCAAGGATAAGACTTCAGCTCGCTACTGGTCTTGTAAAATGTGGTCTACAAAGTCGGTTTCAGAAATTACCGCATCTGATTCAGACATGATTGAAGATGTAGATATTGACGACTTGCCAGCCCAAGAAGATATCCTTATCCTGAATCCAGAACTTGTTCAAGTCACAGATCAGGTTGAAGAAGATAATATCTAAAATTTCTTTACTCTTGCTTTAAACGCCGCTATAATGTGGCATGACTAGAATTTTAGTAACGGGAAGCGAAGGTTTTATTGGCCAGAATATGTGCGAGTATTTGTCTGCTCGTGATTTTGATGTTGTTGGTTATGACGTTAAAAACATCCCGTTTGGTGGTGAATCAGCGTATTACGTTCCAGACCTTAGAGGATTTAGTGCAGTCATTCATCTTGGCGCAAACTCGTCAACCACAGAAAAAAACCTGCCTAAAATCCTCAAGCAAAACTTTATCTTTTCTCAGGAACTATACAACCAATGTAAACTTACGAATACTAAATTCCAATATGCTAGTAGCGCAAGCGTCTACGGTAATCATGAGAATGTAGTGTTCAAAGAAGATCAGTTTTGTTATCCTATTAATGCGTATGCCTTGAGCAAGTATATGTTTGATGTTTGGCTTCAAACACAAACTTTTCCATACCAAGGTTTTCGATATTTCAATGTCTACGGAAAATGTGAAGATCACAAGGAAGGACAAGCCAGCCCAATCCACACCTTCACAAAACAAGCCAAAGAAAACGGCGTAATCAAACTATTCTATTGCAGCGATAGATTTTACAGGGACTTTGTTCATGTTGATGATGTGTGCGAGGCTCATTACAGAATGTTATATTGCGGCCATACAGGGGTCTATAATGTAGGAACAGGACACAATGTTTCTTTTGAAAGAGTTGCTGAATTAATTGCCGATAAATATAACGCAAAAATAGAACGTATTCCAATGCCTCCATCTATTCAAAAAGGATACCAACAGTATACAAAGGCTGACAACAGTAAACTAACAAAAGTTATCGGAAATTTAGAGTGGACAAAAGTGGTGGACTACATCAAATATAATGTGTAAAAAATTATATGGGTTTATTTAGTTGGTTTAAAAAAAGAGGTTCCTCAAAAGTATCACAAAAGTCAGATATTTATTCTCTTTCCCCCAAATCTCTTGATCTTATACTGAAATACGAAGTAGGCAGCAAGGCATACTATGAAAAATACCTAGATCATCCGACTTGGCCAAAAGCAGCAAGCGGAGTTACAATTGGTATTGGTTATGATTTAGGGTATAATTCCGAAGAAACCATTCGCTCTGATTGGGAAAACCATCTCTCCAGACGCGACCTAAATAGACTGATTGCGGTTTGCGGTTATCGAGGTGATGTAGCTTCACGACACGCAGACACAGTAATGGATATTCATATTCCTTGGGAAGCTGCTGTAGCAGTCTTTGAAAAAACAACTGTTCCAAAATTCATCAACTACACCTTAAAAGCTTTTCCAAAATGCGAAGAACTTCACCCCGATGCCTTCGGTGCGCTAGTTTCTATTGTTTTTAATCGTGGAGCATCCATGCGTGGTTCCACACGCGCCGAGATGCGCCGCATTCGCGCCGTAGTGCCACTCAAGGACTACAAGGAGATTGCAATACAAATCCGCAACATGAAGCGCCTGTGGGAAAATAAAGGCTTAAAAGGACTACTCTACCGCCGAGATGCCGAGGCCGCATTAGTCGAATCTTGTATTTGACATTTAATATAAAACCTACTAGGATAGAATCATGACAGACGACATCCTTTCTCTCAAAAAGATTCAAAGCGAAGATATTTTTCGCTATGTTGTGGGCAACACTCTTTATTGCCCAATTGAGCAGCAAATCGACCCTTCAGTTTTCGAGGTTTACGAAACATGCATCTACAATGGAAACACTAAACAATTTATCGCGCAAAACGAAGCATTTGTTAATTTCCAAGAACATCTTTCAACCCTAAAGGAAAAAGCCTCAAACATGAGCGGTGTTGAAATCCAAAAGGTTTCGAACTCTATTGCCAGCATTGCTCCTGTCACTATTAAGATCTAAAAAAGGTTGATTTTTTGATTGCTTACATATATAATCGGGTATGCAGAGAAAACCTGTTTTTGGCAAAGTAGAACAACACGAAAAAGCTTGGGGGCGCGAGATTTGGGTAGCCAATATCCCCCAGTATTGTGGTAAAATTTTAGAATTTAATGAGGGCGCATCATTTTCGATGCACTATCATGTTGTAAAAGAAGAAACATGGGGTGTGATGCAAGGGATATTTGAAATGGAATACTACGATCTCGAAAAAGCCGAGATAAAAACCACTCAATTAAATGTAGGCGATACCGTTCACCTGCTTCCAAGCGTTCCACACAAGCTTAAAAACATTAGCCAAGGCAAAGGTATGATTTTTGAGGTTAGCACTCAACATTTTAATGACGACTCTTATCGAATTGGCAAGGGAGACTCACAAGGATGAAAATTTTAGTTATAGGAGAAACTTGCAACGACAAGTTTATTTATGGAAAAGTTGAGCGCATCTGTCCAGAAGCTCCAGTTCCAGTATTTCGCCCAACCCGCGAAACCAACCATCTTGGCATGGCGGCAAATGTATTGGCCAATATCCAAGCCATTGCTAAAAAACACGGCGAAACAACTAATCGTTTTGATCTTTTCACAAATACTTGCGAAGGAAGCAAAACCCGATATGTTGATCAATCATCCAACCAGATGATTATGCGCGTTGATAATGATACATATACCTCTTTCCGCAAGCTTGAAGATATTAATTTTGACGATTACGAAGCTGTATTAATTTCTGATTACAATAAAGGTTTTCTCTCTACTAATGACCTTGCTTACATTGGAAAACAAACAGAAGACATTATCACCTTCTTAGACACAAAGAAAAAGTTTACAGCCTCAAATGCTGGTTGGTTTGATTTTATTAAGATCAATGATAAAGAATATCGAGAAAATGGTTTTAAGGCATACAGAGAGCATATCAACGACAAGCTAATTGTCACCAAGGGTGCAGAAGGATGCACGTATCGCGGCCAAACATTTCCCTGCGAATCAACTCAGGTATTTGATGTTTCAGGAGCAGGAGACACTTTCTTAGCCGCATATGCTTACAAATATATGGTCGTCAAAAATATTGAATTATCAATCAATTACGCACAGAAATGCTGCGCCAAAGTTGTAGCAAAAAAGGGTGTATGCACAATTTAAAACATAAAAAAATAGTCACGATTGACAGCCTTCAAAAAGAAATAAGGCAGATTCACGACATGAGACAATTTGGCCTCCATACTCGTCTTGGGTTTACAAATGGATGCTACGACCTTTTTCATGCTGGCCATGCCTCTCTGTTAAATTGCGCCAAGGAGTCTCTTGGGGCGGGAGCAAAACTTATTGTGGGAGTCAATAGTGATTCCAGTGTCAGAGGCAACAAGGGAGATTCTCGACCAATTATACCACATAAACAACGAGCTTATATGGTCGCTTGCCACTCTGCCGTAGATTATGTTTTTGTTTTTTCTGAGAAAACAGTCGGCAAGTATTTAAAGATGATACGCCCTGATATTTGGTTCAAAGGTGGCGACTACGAAAAAAGTCCAAGTTTAAACGCATATGAGTCAAATATAGCGAAGAAAATGAATATTCATTTGACATTTCTTCCATTGCTTGATAATGTAAGTTCAACGAATATCATTAATAGCATTAAATGAAGAAAATCTTTGTAGATATTGATGGGACAATCTGCACCCTCACCAATGGAGAGTATGAAAAAGCTCAACCCATAGAGGATCGCATCAAAGCCATCAATGAACTTTACGAGTCGGGCGCTCACATTGTCTACTGGACTGCTCGTGGCGGTAACTCTGGCAAGGATTGGACGCAACTCACAGAACAACAATTAAAAGATTGGGGCTGCAAGCATCATGAACTAAAAATGGGCAAACCAGCATACGATTTTTATATTGATGATAAGTCATTTAATTCTGACCGATATTTCGCAGGAGAATATTTTTAATACTATGATTTCAAAAAAAGCACAAGGAATGTCCTCTGGACAACACATCGCAAAATCTATTAATGTAGGAGCAAGCGGCGAAAGACGATTCTATGATAGCTGCAAGGCGGCAGGAATGAACATCAAAAAAACAGGTAAAAAAAGCGATATTGCACATGTCGATTTTATCGTAAAAGATAAGGTAACATTTGATGTTAAAGGTTTGAAGGATAGCCACAAAAATGGAAATATCCTTCTTGAACTCAAGAATGTCCAAGGTAAAAAAGGTTGGTGCAACGATCAAAACACTCCTGAGTGGATCGCTTTCGACTTTGGTATTTTCTTTGTGTGTGCGAAAAACACTCACTTATATGAACTTACTAAAAAGATTTGCAACCTTAGAAGTAAAGTCTCCAAGGCAAAAGATTGTCTATACAAAGGTTATACCCGCAAGGATCGCAAAGACCTTATGACAATGGTTAAGCTCTCTGACGTTTTAGCAGAGTGCGACCACTGGATTCTTCCTTACAAGGAGTATCGACAGCCGATGGAGTTGTTACGACCATGACTAGAGCAACAGCACTATTATTATCATTTGAAAGACAAAAAAATCTTGATCGCATCATCGCCAATCTGCGCGAACAAACGAAATCAGTAGATATTTTTTTGTGGAATAATTGTGCTGAAGATAAAACAGAATATCCCGTAGACCTACAGATTAATTCTTCTAAGAATTTAATGTGCTGGCCAAGATGGTTGATGGCAAATTACGTCACAACTGATTATGTATTTTCCTTAGATGACGATATGCTCTTTGCAGACAATCGCATGATCGAGGACTCTATTGATTATCTTGATAAAAATGATTGTGACGCTATCGGTTACAGTGGTGTTAAAATTATAGACCATTCACAAGATTACTTTGATCAAAAACACATCTTCCTTGCTCGACAAGATCAGACAGTTGATATCATAAAGGGCGGGTTTTTATTTGCTAAAAAGCAAAACCTAAGAATACCACAAGATTTATTTGACGTTTGCGCCGAAAACCCAAGAATAGAAGATGATATTGTCGTCTCTTCTTTCTTAGATAAAAAAGTCGTGCCAAGTTTTATGAGGAGAAGGCTTAGGAGACAAGATGGTTTTTTCAATGGCTTACACTCTCAGCCTGACCATTCACAATCCAGAACCCAATGCATGAGGAGGTATTATGGATAAGCATCTATTTGTTATAGCGCGATACAATAATGTGATACAGAAAATGTATCAAGATTACATTGCGCCCAAAAACAAGGATTATTGTGAGCGTCATGGCATTCAATATATTGAAGTAGACCGCGATTGGGATATTCCCGATTTTCGAGGCAATATCACTTGGATGAAATTTTATCTTGTGCAGGATTGGATTAAAAAAGGTATTTTAAAAGACGGTGACTCGATTGTTAATTTCGATGCCGACATGGTTGTTGTTAAGCCAGAGCTTGAATACAAGACAGACAAGAGCTTTTCTTACGCCATAGATAGCTGTAACAGCCATTGCATGGGAAACTACTGCATCAACATCAATGATTGGAGCAAGCAGCTTGTAAACGACATTCTGGACGAAAACCTATATCAAACCCATAAGACCACAAGACACTGGAAGTTTTTCAGAGAACAGGCGGCATGGTATACTTTGGCTGGCATTGATGCTTCTTGCAAAGAGTCTTACCTGCATCAGAAAGATCATGGATTTCACTCTGTCGATACAGGAGTGTATTCTTTAGAAGAGCTGCGAGAACACGTTGACGTTAAATCTCCAATTTGGGATTGCACTCTATTAGAAGACGAAATTGACAATAGACGCGCCGCAAGGATTAAACCACTATTCATCAACAAAACACAGCCCAAAGACACAATTATTCGTCATTTTGCGGCCAGACAACCTTGGAGAAAAAAATACTTATGATTGCAACACTTACTATGTGCCACGCTCATTACGATGAAGCATACGTGCCTCATTTTTTGCAATACTATCAAGACCAAGGTGTAGATCATTGTTATTTGATTTTTAACGCAAACGAAGATATTGATGAACGATACTTTGAAAAAAAGTATTGCGCTCATAATGTTAGCTTGTTTTTTGCTTATGGCGAGTGGAATGCTAAATTCTCCGAAGAACATAAATATAAATTACTAAGACAATTAGCGGTCACTAGCAATGATTGGATTATCAATGTTGATATAGACGAACACGTTGAAACCGATAGCGGCACTTTAAAAGACAAGGTTGAAGAAATGATATCTAATGGCGAAAACTGTTGTCGCGGCATAATGGTTGACAGAATTGCAATTGATGGGTCTTTGCCAGAAATCAAACAAGACACAACTTTGTCAGAACAGTTTCCGCTGACTTACGACATAACACGATCTGTATTGCGAGCCGAAACCAGAAAAATTCCAATCACAAGAGGTGATTTAGATGTAACTGGTGGCAGTCACTACCTTACAGAAAAAGCAAAAGCCATTTCTACTTTTAATGATGAAGTATTAATCGTTCAACACTATAAGTGGAACAAAAATGTTATTGAAAAATTAGAAGAAAGAATTAAAACTCACAAAAATATTCCTCATAGACGCGAATCACAAAGATTCTTGCACCTGTGGAAAACACGCAATATATTGCTTTATAAATAACTCTCACTAATAATATGTTTAACTATACTTGCTTAATACTAACTCATAAAAACAAAGCCAGCGGTAAAGTCCTCACGCCGCATCTAGAAGTCTTTAAGCAAAACAACCCAAAATGCAATATGCATATAGTTGTTGGAGAAGATCACGCGCAAGGCAAAAGATATAATTGGCGCAATGGCGATCAACCACTTAGAAAGTGGTGGCTGGAAAACTCTAATCTAGTTGCAACAGAAAATGTTGCCGTGATCGAATGGGACACGCTAGTTAATTGCGAACTTCCTGCAATTCCAGAACAGTTTGATCTAGTTGGCGCTCAATACATGAAAGAGCCATTTCACCTAAGAGGCAAATGGAGGCGCAGAAGCCAAGAGGACGCAAAGTGGACTCCAGACAACTGGTGGTGGTGGAGAGAAATTCCGCGATTAGAATTGAATGAGGGAGAACGGGCTTGTGGTTTAGTTTCGTTGGGTTGTTTCTTAATGAGACGATCCGTATTAGACGCTGTATGTAAAAAAAGATGGAACAAAGCTTACTCAAAGAATATAATTAGCGAAATGAGATTTCCCACAGCCGCAAGCATTGAAGGAGCAAGGATCGGGCAAATCGACCTACCATTCGTGCATCATTCAACAATGACCTATACTGGCGAAAAACAAATATATCACCCTATCAAGCAAGCCCAATGACCAAAAACGTATTCACTTATTGGCAAGGTTCAAAGCCAGATTTGATAATTGAATTGGAGGGCAGACTAAAACAAGTCTGTGATGAAAGTGGTTACAATCTTTTTGCATTAGACGATAAATCTATCCATGATTATGTGGATGTTCCAGATTATTTTTCTAATGCGAGTCATGTGATTGATATAAGCGACTTGATAAGAATTGAGCTTTTGGTTAAACATGGCGGCATTTGGGTTGATAAAGATGTTTTAGCTATCAAAGAGTTTGACTATCTTTTTGAAACGATTGAAAATAAAGGTGGTTTTATTGTTGGCGTTCCGATTAAACACAGAATGGGGCTTAACAACGCAATTCTTGGATCATCAAAAGAGTGCGTATTTTATAAACGCTGGTCAGAACACAATCACAAAATAGTCCAAACATCAAAGTCAAATTGGGGCAAGCTTGCATTTGGCAATAGCTTTCTCAAAAGAGCGTCAAGAGAATCTTGGTTACAAGAAATTGAAATCATTGACGGCATGAAAACAAGAATGGAATGTTTTGGCAATTTTCGCGTCAAAACAGCATTAATGGATTTAGACCCCGAATGCATTATGTGCGCCAACCCTAGCTTGGTGCATTTATTCGATAGAAATTGTCGAATCTATTGCAAAATGAACCAAGAGGACAAAAACAAGACGCTATTACATAAGTTAATCCACCATAGGTAGATCATAGTCATCTTGACCCCAGTATGGAGCAGTTCCATCATGTTGCAAAACTGGATCGCCTTGAAAATCAAGAGGATCTGGAGCCGCCAAAACAACCCATTGTTGCTCTGTTGCATTATAGTATAGTATATCCCCCTGAGCTGCGCCTTCAGCTACTTGTGGCAAATATTGTCTTTCTGCCCAAGCTGGCGCACTAGGGGGATCGTCAGCAGCAACTAATCGGTGTTCCCATCCATTAGATTCAGTGGAATCATTTGCAGATTGAGCAACACCTTCTGGATAATCAAGAAACTCATAAGTTTCTTGCCCTGCTGCACCATCGCCATACATTACTCCGTATCCAGTAATACCAGAAACAATTATATTATCACTTTTCCCATCAAAAACATCAACTATTTTATAATCTGTTTCCCCATACCCACTAATGGTTTTTATTGCAAGTGGGCGAGATGCACCTTGGCCAGTTGAGCCAGTGTCAATATTAATAGGGTGTCCGACACTTTCAATTGCATTATTTTCTTGAATAATTTTTTTGCCCCACCAGTGAATATTGTCTCTTAAATAAAGGTTTTTTATAAACTGTTCTGTAAAAGAGGCGACTTTAATATATTGAGTCACAGTGGTTTGCTCGCCACCATCAATATTTAAAGTGTCAGATGAAAGAGGGGGGTCTTGATCGTCAGTGTATTGCTCAAATTCAGCATAATAAATCGAACCATTTGAAGTATCTACTTCAATTCTTACATAGTAATTTGTTGTTTTATATTGTGGTTCTCCCTCTTCATTTGAAAGAGTAAAAGCTTCATTCATGCCATCAATAACAATTGGATCATTAAGAGACGAACCTCCCAAGTAATCAAAAACATAACCTTGATTAAAGGTAGCTTCCCATTTATTTTTTTCGATTTGTTTCACTTTAGGGTGAAACGGCGTAGTCATTAAAATACTACGATAAGAATCACTACAGTCAGCACTTATATTAAAATCACTCATTCGCGGCAAAGAGATTGAATATCTCCATTCTCGTCAAGATAGTAGAGACTGTTAAAACCATTGAATCCGCTACAATTAATAGACTTAATGTTTTTCTCAGGGTCTTCTTTGTTAGCACTATAGAAATACTTGATCCCGCCGTTCTTCAGAGTTCCATCTCTAAACAAGAACTCTTTCTCTGCAAAATAACAGTCTTTCAATACTGTATTTGACCAGACTTCAATATAAGCAAACTCATTATTAAAATCATGACGCTTAGTTTCGAGAGTGATTGTTTTTTTAACGATTGTTTTCACTATTAATTATATCGGTTTTCTGCAAATAATTACACTTTTTGTTGAAGTTTCGATGCATTTCGCATAATATATGCTGTAAATATTTTACTAGACTCTGAAACACATGACAGCAAAAAATGACGTTACGAATGATTTGATTAAATCCCGCGCTTACAGCAAACAAGGGCGCAAAACCTACGACAAAGCTTTCGCTAAACGCACATTTAATGAGTGGACGAGGATTGAAGGTGGGCCTTTGATTTTTGATCCTAGCGACAAAAAAATTACTTACACTGAGTTCAAAAACAGACTTAAACTAGACGGCCACAGAGAAGAGTAAGTGTAATATACTCAAATGAAACAATCTTTTAATATTCTTAACGAAGCTATTGCAAACGCCGCAATTGAAGAAGGCAAACAGCTTAATCTGAACCCTTCTCTGGAAAAGACAGAAGATGGCTTTGAAATTTCTTATGCTTCCTACATGGACGAGAAAGAATTACCAGAGGAAGAAGCCAAGTCAGAATACATGACCTACGCCGACATGGAAAATTATCACAAGTCCATGTCTTATGAGATGAAATTCATGCGCGAAGACATTGCATATATGTATAAAGGTCTTGCTGAACACAAAAAAGGTCACCTTCCAGCAATCAAAGATGCAGGTAAAATGAAAGAAGCCCTCGAAACACTTGGCCTTGGCGACTCTTACGACATTCAGAAGCCTACTATTTCTGTGAGTTACGATTGATTTTTTAATTATTTAAAAACCCAAACAAGAAGCGTCCTGAGAAATTGGGGCGCTTTTTCGTTGACAGACTCTTTAATGTCAACTATCATGGCAAAATGACGGTTGACGCAACAATCAAAGTTGAACTCACACAACAGCAAAAGCAAAAAATCGCGCTAGAGTATTTGCGCGACAAATACCGCATTCCAGCAAGATCATATATCGAAGAGCAGAGTGGGTGGATTGTTGTAGATGAAATCTATTGCACTACTCATACATTTACAGAAACCAAAGCAATACGCGAGGCGAGTGATGAAGACCGATTGCTTTTTGAAATTCTTGAAGATTATTAATAATGAAGGCTGTTAAAGCAAATCAGAAGACCACTCTTCTTCTAAACAACGCATGGCAACCAATCACGGTGATTACTGCCCGTGCTGCGTTTCAACATTTATACAAAAAAAGAGTTACCTCTGTTGATAAAAACATGGGGTATTTTCATACTTTGGATACATGGAATGAGTTGGCTGAGTTTTACGATGATCAGCCTTATATCACTAGCCCAAATAATGCATGGCCGATTCCTACTATCGTGATCGTGACCAGCAAGTTCTTTCGCCGCCCTCAAAAAGCAAAACTCAGTCTTCATGAATTAGCAAAGATTTGCGATTTCAAGTGTCAATACTGTTTTGAAAAGTTTCCTCTGAAAGAATTAACAATAGACCATGTTCGCCCAAAAAGCAAGGGAGGAGAAGACGTTCATGCGAACCGTGTGCTTGCTTGCGGAACCTGCAATAGAAAAAAAGGTAGCCTTACTCCTTTTTACGATCTAAACGGCAAGATTCCAAAACCTCCAGCAATTCCCAAATTCATGTTGGATGTTGGAGAGATTCGCTCGGAATGGAAACCATTAATAGGCTTAACATGATAAACAATATCACAGCATTGTGCCTTCTTAGAATTGCAGATAACCCTACGAAACAAATTGTAGTTTACTCTGATAACAAGTTGGTAATCAAACAAACTCACGAAGCTCTCAAAGAAGCCAATCTCAAACATTACATCGCAGGTTACACAAAAAGCCGCATTGTGTTTGAACAGGGTGGTTCTTTAAATTTTGTTCCGCGATATAATGAATTAGCTCTTTGTGGCATAAATCCAGACGAGATTCTAGTTGATGGGAGCATTGAAAGTTTAAGCATGGATGAAAAGATGGATATTTTGCCTCTTGCTTCGCTTGTTAAAAACCCCGCTCTAAAATACATAAACAAATTTGAAGATTTCGATGTGCCGAATAAATGGCTAAACAATCTTTTCTTTTCTGAATAATGTTGAATATTTTTTTGGGCTTTTTTGTTGACAGTTTTCACAAGGCGCGATATAGTGCTTAAACAATAAAGAAGGAATCCGAAATCCAGAAACGGAAAGACCAAAATGGGGGTTGCGATGATACTCTAAGAGAGAGCGCCTAATAATTTTAGAAGTATATGTTTTAAAATGAGGGCATTAATGATGTTTTCGTTTTAGAATATAATGTTCCCATCGTCTAAAGGTCAGGACATTTGGTTTTCAACCAAAAGATCGGGTTTCGATTACCCGTGGGAATACCAATTTTTGTTCGGTAGGGAGTAACGTGCTGTGTTATTCTTAAAACGCTAACCTATGCAGAACAAAAAATTATTGGAGCCGCGAGTCCCAATTAAGTCCTATGGACGTAGAGATAGCTATTTATACCTATTAACTCGCAGATTCTCCCCTTCGACTCAAGAAGTAAAAATGAGGGCTTCGAAACCAGCCAAAATGGTTGATCCGACTGCTTGGCTACAGGATGGCGATAATTGTGTAGTGGTCTGCTTGATCTAAAAGCGGCGAGGCTGATACGCCTAATAACACATACAATAGGAGGCTCTGGCTTGGGAAAGCCATCCTCCGCAATTTTCCAGCGATCATGATGTAACGGTAGCATCCTGTCCTTCCAAGTCAGTCGTTAGAGTTCGAATCTCTATGATCGCACCATTTTATATAAAGTTTTGTTGAGTGGCGCAACGGTAACGCACCATAGAAATATGGATTTATGAGGTTCAAGTCCTCTCTAGTCAAGGCGATAAATGTGGGTTCGAATCCCACCTCAACATTATTTCATGGTCACTTAGCTCAGTTGGTAGAGCAGGGCATTTGTAATGCTCAGGTCGTCAGTTCAAGTCTGACAGTGACCTTTTAAGGCTCTATAGTTAAACGGATATAACACGGGTCTTCTAAACCTGTATTCCAAGTTCGATTCTTGGTGGAGTCACCATCTCAAACTAGAGACTGAAAATTTTCTTTCTTTCCTTTGTTTTTTATTGATTTTAAAAGGATTTTGTGTAAACAATTGTATGGAACTGACGTTTGAACAAATCAAAGAATTGATCATTTTAGGCGTATCTCAATTGATTGTTCTGTTTGGTGGTTTAGCGGCAGCATACGCAAAGATTCAGAGAGACGTTCAAAAGAAAATCGACAGAGCTGAAAGAGGAGTAAAAAACCATACAGATATGAGTGTTCGAAAACTAAACGGCACAGTATCTTACATTATTCATGGCTTTGATAGCCCAGCTTGGATCAAGATTGCTGAAACCAACAGCGATGATAGTATCGAGTTTCGTATGCTGGAAGTCAACGAACATTATGCAATGACTTATGGCATTACTCGCGCCGATTACATTGGAAAGACTGATTTAGAAGTTGGCTGGCCAAAAGAAATCGCAGAAGGCTTCAAAGCCAACGATCTTCTTGTATGGGCTTCTGGAAAAGCGCAAACCTTTGAAGAAAAATTGCCAGACGGTGAAGTTGTTTATGTTCGTAAGATGCTTTTGAAAAATACAGATGGTCAAATCAAAGGCATATTGGGTTATGAAGCCAGCCCTGAAGATATTTAATTTTGACTCCCCGCGCCTCTTCGATCTAGCGGATCGCCATGCGTAATTCGGGGAGTGTTACAACCCCTCTCCCGCAAAAGCGGGGGAGGGGTCTTTTTTTGTGTAAAAATATAACATGATTGAAAGAATTACAGATGCATGGCAAGGAAAAGCCCCGCTTTCCGCAAAAAGATCCTCAAAATGGCCAAAAGTGCGCGATGCTTTTCTGGAAAAAAATCCTGTATGCGCTTGTTGCGGCGGCAATAAGAAACTACAAGTTCACCACATTAAACCATTTCATTCCCACCCTGAGCTAGAACTGGAAGAATCAAACCTTATTACTCTTTGTCGAGTAAAGAAAAAGGGTATTGATTGTCATTTGTTGGTTGGACATCTTGGTTGGTTTAAGAATTGTAACCCTAATGTAGTTGAAGATTCTAAGCGTGTTTATGAACGCTTGCAGGAAAGACACCTTCCAGATAAAAATAAATAGTCTTGAAGTGTAATAACAATTATGAACAATCAACCAACATTCACTGACGCTTTTGGAGTTTCTCCTAATAGAAACCACAATATACCATTTAATTACATTTGGGATTCTGCAAGTGGTTATTGGCGACCAATGGAGGTTGGCGATATAGGGTCTTACTCTGATAGCGTATCTGCAAAGGCTAGCGATAGAATTTTCAAATTTGGGTCAAATCCAAATATAAGCAATGGTGTTAGCGTTGCTTCTCCAGAAACGATTTGGGATGGATCTACAGAATATGTTTTCCCGCCTGATATTGGAACGGGCATTCAAGTCAAATCAGATGATAGCGGAGATTCTCAAGAAATCATTATTCAAGGTTTAGATGAAAACTTTAACGAGGTTAGCTGGACAGGTAGCTTAAATGGACTAACTGACGTAAACGTGGATGGAACTTGGTCTAGAATCTTCAGGTCATTCAATAACGACAATACTGATTTTGCAGGAGATATTAATATTCATGCGAATGGGGACGACAGCCTTTCCTATGCAAAAATACTAGGATCGAACAACCAAACCTTGATGGCTGTTTACACAATACCAGAAAACACAACAGGCTATCTACTGCAATACGAAGCTTCGGCGCAAAATACTCAAAGCTCTTCTAGTATCGGATACACTCTTCATTTGAAAACAAGAGAATACGGAAAGGTGTTTAGAGTAAAAGAAGTAACTTCGATTACAACAGAAAATTCTCACGTTCAAACACTAGTAAATCCTTTTATTTTACCACCAAAAACAGATGTTTTGATAAATGTTGTTAATGCTAATGGCAATAACGGTTCTGTTAATGCCGACTTTAGTATTGCTTTACACTCTTAAATTAAGGGGCATCTGTAACGATGTTAGCTGCGGTCATATTATACATGACGAAAACAGCACTCCCTACATTGTCTTGTATATTGGAATATGTATCTCCGTCACCCATGCGCCACCAATGAGCAGGGCCAGCGGATAATTGAGACAAGTCATGTGTAGTTCCTGAGTTATAGATCAAAGATATATTAGATGTTTGATCTGAGTCCCATATAGCAATCTCGTCCACGCGACCGCCATTGATATAGTTGCCACTTGCATAGCGGCCTACACGAAGGTTTTCTCCGTCAATCTGACCAGACCAACCGTAGTTACCATGACTATTTGTTAGGCTGGCAGCACTTCCATCAATATAAATATTAAAGCGACTATAATAGTCTGAAACATCAGCAGAAGACGCTCCAGTAGTGCCACCGTCATATGTAATAATAATATTATGCCAAGTCCCTGTAGTCAGTGGTTGATTATTAGTGGTTCTCCTGACATAATTGTTATTAGAGCCATATGTAAATCTCAAGTTTCCAGTGGTTGTTGTTCGGAGTTCTAAGTGTCCACTATTAGTGGTATCTGCATCTCCGAAGTAAAACATAGTCTGACCTCCTGTAAAGTTATCGGGCTTATACCAGATATGAAGTGTCCACGCATCTCCACTTCCAGCTCCATTTCCAGAACGTCCCAAAACACTGTCCAGAAGGGCTGCATTAGCACCTAGATAATCTTGACTCTCAAATTCAATACTTTTGGTATTGGAATAAGGAGGAGCAGACACGTTCAATGTGATAGTTTCAGAATCTTGGCCATAGTAGTTGATTGCTTTAGCGATTATTGAATAAGACCCAACAGCAAGAGATGATCCACCGATTAGTTTGCGTATATTCCCATCAACAGTGGTTACGCCGCTAGGCAAGCCCGACCACTCGTATGCCACTCCATTTGTGGCAGTGAGTTCGTAATTTAGAGTATCCCCTTCAGTGAGATTAATCGTTGTATTAGATGTAATTGACGGAACAGCTCCAGAGACAGAGGCTGTGTTGGTAAACAAGCTGTTAAGTTCATTTACCGCTGTTGCCAAGACCTGAGTTACAGTAGCTCCATTGATATTCGCATTAGCTACTCTTAGATCCTTGTATAAAACTGTTCCAGAGGTATGTTTAACGATATTTATATGGTTATCATCGTTTGCTACAGCTTGAATAGAATTAACCGCATAAGCATCTCCATTGGCGAGCAATATTGTGGTGCTAGTATTGTCTATCGAGAAGTCCAGACTATCTGTAGCAGACAAAACAAAAGAACCAGTATTACTGGCTACATTGCATTGTGCTGTAATGTAAGTAGCAGCTTCTGTAGCCGATGAAAAAGCCGTGCCATCTGCTTGAGCAAAGTCATTATACGGAACCTGAAAGAACTCGTATACATTCTCTCCTTCAATTATTGTGCGTATATCATTGATAACATTTATTCGATTAGAATAAGTGCTATCTACTTCTGCGCTGAGACATGCGTTCCAATAAACGGGATTAGAACTTCCTAAAAAGTTGACGCAGTTTCCAGCGTCATTGCGAATTACTTGTATTGCCATTATCGTTGAATAGTTGCTAGAGTTGTAAGGGGAGCGACCTGAATCTGATTATTAGCTCGTATAGCAGGTAAAGCAACAGCATTTACATCTTCATTAGATGCAAAATAAGCAGATATAATTGGTCTATTCAAATAAGTGCTGCCTACCGTTCCTTCTCCAAAAAATATAGGTTGGGTAGTCAGCGGAAATGTAAATGTAGGATTTCCTTCAGTATCCCTTGTTTGCCATATCAAACCTACCTCTAGAGTTGTATTAGCAAATTGAGGTATAACATTAAAGTCAAATCTTATAAGAGCTAAATCTCCTGCTTTACACTGGGAAAAATCATAAGACCCCGAAGCCTCTGTATATTGGAAACTACCAGTATTGATAGCATCAGTATATGAAGCCTGAGAAAAGTCAAAGTCAAACATACTAGAAACACCCTCTGGCATATATGCACCACCAAACAACCCTATTCCAGAAGCATCTGCTGGCGCAGGATTAGTCCAATAAGGCACATCGTTAGCAGCTTGAGAGGCACTAGAAAAACCAAAACGCATCCATTGTCCTGAATTAGACATTGCTTGGGTGTATTGGACAAATTCACCTACATCGTTTGCTCCTGCTTGTCCATTGAGCCTATCAGAGAATGCTGCGGTGAATTCATAACCACCGACCGCATCAACAAAACGATTTTGTGCATCTGTAGCGTTACCGCTAACAGTATTCACCAAAATATTAAATTCTGCGGCAGTCAGGGTATCCCCTGTGGACTTTTGTGATATATTTGGGTTTTGTTGTGGCATATTAATTTTTACACATATTAATTACAATTAAATCACGCAAAAATTAAGAAAGCGTCAAATCAAAAGTATAAGTAAAACTATCATCCCCGAAAACACCCACACCAATATATCTAAAACCTGCATCATGCGGAGTTAGGAGCAAATCTTCCGATAGACCCAATTCATCAATTTTCTTATTAAACTCTCTTGCTAAGTGATCATTAAAGTCATCATCTCTTAATTGATCGTATTGACCAATAACTTCGGCTCGAAAATTAATCCAAGTTTGATAATCTGTAGAAAAGTTTGTGTGAATTGCGTTTTGTGTCAGCCTCATAATAATTTGGTGTGTTACTGGTTTTTATAATTAATTATTATTTTATAATGATTTCTGGCCCAAGCTTACCCTTGATAAGCTGCAAGCCGCCTTTTTCGGAAAAGTCTGCTGGAGTGTATTCGCTAGATACTTGGTTATTCTCGATTAGTCCAAGACGCATATAAGCTTCGGCCACTAGCTCACTACAAAACAAACTACTCAAATCCTGCTTTTTGTTTTTTCCTAGTTTTGTGCGATCAAGAGCAGACTTAGCCAAACTCCACCAGTTTTTTTCGTATGGAAGACCATTTACTTCGTGGCGCAAATTAGCGATAATAGCTTCTTGTTCTAACCCAATGGTAAAATCTTGCAACAAACGAACAGAAACTTTTCCATTATAGTTTTCGAGTCGCTTACTGAGCTGAACAATTTGCACACCCTTCTTTTTCTTATGCCAGATATCAGGAACATCACTTAGAGTGGTGGATTCCCAAAGTGCTACAAAATCAAACCCATCAATTCTAATAATCATTCCAACATGAGAATATTCGTTTTTTGTAACCTTTTTAATTACCCAGCTAATAAAACCTTTTCCACTGAATAAAACAATATCTCCAGTTTTTAACTCATTGCGAATATCTTCATAAGTCGTCATATTTTTTATTACACTTTTCTATTGACATTTGATTCAATGTATTGACAATAAAGACAATGAATATTGTTGAATACTTTGATGTGCATAACGAAGAACATATAAAAGCTTTTGCTTATTTGAGAAAAACAGGAAATCTTCCTTATGATTTTTGCAGCGTAGCCATTGAAGTCGTAGACGGCTGGCCATCTTATTGGGTTGAAATTGTAACCGCCAAGTTTGCAGATGCCTATTGCGAACAGTTTTCAAATACAAACGAAACACAATAATGGTTGAAAATCTGTCAGTTTTTTTACTATTTATAATGGCGTTTCCATGTGTTTGTGCTTTGATTTACGGAATTTTAGAACTATTTGAAAAAGACGAAGACAAATAAGCTTGACAAAAAGACAAAAATTCATTAACATAATAATATGCCATACATTCCAGAACACGAAAGATTATCAATTGCTGAAGGTTGCACTCCAGTAACCGCAGGTCAATTGAATTATCAGATTCATTTGTTTATTGAGGAATACGTTGAAACCAATGGCTTGAACTACCAAACCTGCAACGATGTAATGGGCGCACTTCAAGGCATTCAACAAGAATTTTATCGCCGCAAGGTTGCTCCTTACGAAGATAAAAAGATAGAAGAAAACGGAGACATTACCTTTTACCAATCATGAAAAAAGCTTTACTCGCAATAGCCGCGCTGATATTCTGCTCACAAGCATCAGCAGAAACTTACTACGTTGAAAGAATTGGTATAGTAAAAATTTGCAAAACCTGCAAAGAAAAAACTTGCGAAAACACTCAAAAGTTCGTAGAATATAGAGTATGCAGAAAATCACCCGACAAACTGTGTGATGCATGTGTAATCTATAGACTCAAAGTAGACGAAGATATATACAAAAAACTCATACCACAAGAATTGCTGAAGTTCATTAGAGAACAACAGATAATTAACCCTAAACCTACTACAGAAGTTAATATAAGATGAAAAATACAATCCTAACCCTACTTGCAATCACAGGTTTCGCCTCTGGCGCAGTTACCTTTCAGTCAGCCGCTCCTGACGTAAACAACGATGATATTTTCAATTCTGTATATGATCGTAACGACAAATTTTATGCTGACACCCTGAATATCGGGCAGTCATTTACCACAGGTAACGATGCCAGCGGTTATACCGTTAACTCTGTTTCTTTTCAATTGAATAGCTCGTCACAATTTAATAGTGACGGTTCTCCAAAAACACAAAACTTTACGTTTAATCTTCGTCTTGTAGAGATTGATCCTGACAACATCAATGTCAACACGATCTACATGCAAAGAGGTATTAGTATTTCAGGAGCAACTTGGTCACAAGGAGATTGGATGACAGTAGGGTTTGACACTCAATACCCATTTGACTTGCTTGATGCCAATACAATGTATGGTATCGACTTGGAAATGACAGGAGCAGGTTCTTGGAAAAATGGTATTCCATATACAAACTACAACCGATCAGATGTTTATGCTGGCGGCTATCGTTATAGTTTCGCTGATGGCGCATCAACCATTAACGCATACACTGGAACTGACAGAGCTTTTCATGTGGACTTGGCTGCAAACAGCATTCCCGAACCAAGTGCCATGCTGCTTGGAGGTATCGGCACACTACTCCTTCTTCGAAGAAAGCGTTAATTTAAATATAAAAAATGAAAAACACCATATTAAGTCTGCTTGCGACCGCAAGCCTCGCCTCTGGCGCAACCACCATCAGCAACATTTCTAACACTACCAATGTCAACATCGTTGGCAATGACTTGCTGGCCAATCAGCCCGATGTGGCATTCAACAATGATACAGAGATGGTTCAATTCACAAACGGAGACTTCTTTCGTATGCAAGGATTCGGAGACAGAGTTGAGCTTCAAAGTCTTTCGCTAAAAGATTGGTTCTTTGACAACAAGGTAATATATCCATACGAGCTAGAGTTGGCTGATCTTCAAAATATTCAACAGAGCAACATTCTTACAGTGACTGCTACAGCGCATCACAACAATAGCCAACAGTTTAACGTGGATATTGTAAAATATATGGGCAACAACGGATTGCGCTTGCGTGTATTGAATGCATATGCGATTCCAGAACCAAGCACGATGCTTCTCGGAGGCATTGGGATGCTACTTCTTCTCAGAAGAAAACGCTCTTAAAATATAAAATGAAAATTACAGTAGAAGACTTTGAGAAATATGTCAGTGGCTGGCTTATGGTTGGCGAAGAGCATGACCTTAGTTATGATAATATGCTAGGCGCACTTCATAGTGCTATTGCATGTTTGCCCTGTGATCAAGATGGAGTCGAAGCTCTAACCGAACGCCGCCGACTTCAAGAGTCAGAACGTAAAAAACAAATGGTAGAAAAATGAAAGCAAAGCGTTGGGTAATTAAAGTCAAAGGCTCACCCTGTGTTGTTAAAGCACATAAACGCAAATGGACAGCAAAAGTTCATGTTTTCTTTCTTAATCTTCGGTATTGTGGAAAATGGCAATTTTCCTTGACTTACGAGAAAACTTATGTATAATGTAAGTCATGAACAAACTAGAGAACACGTTTTGTTATCTCGCTGGTAATTTAGAAAGCACAGAAGATGCCGAAGATTGGCGCGAAGACTTTGCTGAAGAACTGGCTAAGTTTGGGGTTAAAACCCTGAACCCAACTCGCCCAATGTTTCATGAACAATATCATGAATCAGAAGAAATGCGCGAAAGCTTTAAAGAAATGCGTAAACAAGGAGAATGGGTAGAGCTTCACCATATCATGCAGCAAATTATTCGCCGCGATCTCCGCGCCGTAGACCTTAGCACTTTTATGATTGTTAAGCTAGAACCTTCGCGACCTACTTTTGGCACAACACACGAGATTGTTAAAGCCTCTGAACAAAGAAAACCAATGCTGTTTATTCTTGAAGATAAAAGCCAAATGCCTCTTTGGTTGGTTGGCTTAGTAGACATGGGTTTGGTTTTTGAAACGAAAGAAGCATTGTTTGAAAAACTTTCTAAACTAAACAGTGAAGAAGAAACAATGGATACTAAATACTGGAAAATACTTCTTTGAATCAGTTATGGATTTAGAATCATACAGAAACATCGAAATACTTGATTGGTATAAATGGTTGGTTGAAAAGTGGCATTATGATCCGCACGACTCATTCCGCGAAGATATTCCAGATCAGATTCCTCAAAACTATGAGGGCATTGAGATTCTCTTAAAAGAGATTTTAAAAAGAATGAGACAATAATATGAAATATAGAATCTTTCAAATAAAACAATGGATTTGCGACCTGTTCGCACCGAAGCAGAAGTGGCTCACTAAAAAAATCCCACGTAGTTGGAGCGATAAGCCAGAACTTATTAGAGATATTCTCTTTGAGTGTTTGGTGAATTTTATTGAGGAAGAAAAAGCTTTTGATAATCTCGGTTGGGATTGGTCTGACGAAGTTGAAGCAGGTCATATTTCTCAGGAAGAAGCTGACGCTACCAATAAGGCACGAGAAGAGTTGGAGTGGGCATATGTTTACATTAAATGTGATCGTCCACGAGAAAAAGCATATGAAAACGACCTACTTGATAAAGCATTTGAGGGAGTTGATTTTTTTGACATAATTCCAAAACAGCAGGAAGCAATTCTCAATGAGAGCATCAAGATCGAAAATTACATGCGTGAACATGATCAAAAAGCTCTTAACATTATTATCAAACATTACGAAAGATTGTGGGTATGAATTGGGATGAATTTTTTGTTGGCATGGCGAAGTATGTTGCCACTAAATCCAAAGACCCATCGACCAAGTGCGGCGTTGTCATCGTTGGTGAAGACAACACTGTTCTTGGGATTGGTTACAATGGTTTTCCAAGAGGTGTAGACGATAATCCAGAACTATATGCAGACAGGTCGATCAAATATCAAAGAGTTGTTCATGCAGAAGCTAATGCGATAGCAAATTGCGCTAGGCTTGGAATCAGGATGAAAGGTGCAACCATGTATACTTCTTTTGGTTCTAATTGTTGTAATGAATGTGCTAAATTAATTATTCAATCTGGCATCGTTGCCGTGATTGGAGAAAAACAAAAAGAAACTTTTGGCGGTGGAGATTGGTGCGAATCAATCAAGGTTGGCCGCGACATGTTTGAACAAGCAGGAATAAACCTAAAAGAAATATGACTTTTGAATCTTTCACAGTTGGCGCGGCTTTCTTGTTGTATTTTGCAACAGGCACAAGCTATGCCTTGAAACAAAACTGGCCGTGGGCATTGATCTGGTATGCTTATGCGGCGGCGAATATTGGAATGATTTGGGCAGCAAAGAAGTAAACGTGATGATTTGCTAAATTTTAAATATTTAAATAATAAAAATACCCAAACTCCAAAACAGCCCATTGTTTGCGCGACAATGGGTTGTTTTTTGTGTAAAATTGAGTAACATATGAGCATTGAAATCACAACAACAGATGCAGCGACTAAAAGCGGTATTTTAGACTCTCTAGGAACAAAAGCATATACTCAATCCGAAAAAACAAAGCTTGAAGGTCTTGAAACTAGCAAATATAAAGGTTTGTATGTTGATTTTGACTCACTGACAGGCGCTTATCCTACTGGAGAAGGAGGCTATTATGCTGATGTTGATTCTGGAGTTGCAGAGGATGTTGTGCGTTACATCTATGATGTTGATGATACAGGTTGGGTTCTTCAGTTAGGTGAATCAACCGCCGAAACAGCCGCATCAATTAAAACAAAATATGAAAGCAACGCTAACACAAATGCTTTGACTGATGCAAACTTAGATAGAATCACTGGTGATAATTTTAGTGTTGTTGGTGATTTAACCGTAGATAGCACCACGCTGCACGTTGATTCTTCTAATGATCGCGTGGGTATTGGAACTAATACTCCATTTCACACTCTTGATGTTGCTGGCAATACAGCACTTGGTTTTGAAACTTTGTTTGTTGATGGCAATAATCTGAATGTGGGGATTGGAACAACTTCTCCAGATAGCTCATATAAACTTGATGTAAACGGCGACACCCGCATTAATGGCACTATATATAATATTCAAGACCTTGATGTAAACGGAAATGCAATTATATCTCTTGGTTACCTTGCTTGTTCTAATTTTTATGATGGAGGAGGTTTTAGTCAATGGGGTTCTGAAAGCGGTGGGACTTTCACATTTAACGGAGCTGTAAACATAGGAGGTCAAGTTGAAGCCACAAGTCAAGCTGCAAGCACAGATGATAGCCTAATGACCCGAAGCCTTGGTGATGCTCGATACGCCAGAACTTTGATCTCGTATAAAACAGCGAACGAAGATAAAACAAATGATGCCACTGCTGCTGACGATCAGCACCTTGCATTAACTCTTGAAGCAAATTCAGTTTATGTATTTGAAATCCAGATGACTTATCAAACGCAGGTGGCATCGGGTCACGGGGGTGTTCGATTTTCATCGTCACAACCAGCAGGGTCATCTATTGAAGCTGTATACAATCTCGCTGGCTCTGGAGCTGCTAGAGCCATTGGCAGGAGGTTCACAACTGCAACTCCTGATATAACTGTGATCTTCGGTCAGATAAATGCCGAGGCCAATATAATTATAAAAGGCACGATTGCAACAAGCTCAACTGCTGGAACCTTTGCACCGCAATGGGCGCAGAACTCATCCAATGCGAATTGGACACGTATTCTAAAAGGTTCATACATGATTGCACACAAGATTCAATAAATTATTATAATAAAAATTATGACGTTAATACCTCAATCAACCCAAATCGCAGCCCGAATTGAAAAAATCAACGAGCAAACGATTAGCTTTTTGCGCTCGCAAGCAAAAAATGCCTATTCACTCGTTACAACTGAAGGCGAAGAACAAGCAATTCTTGACGTTCTTGGCACAAATGCATCTGAAGCTGTAACCGTTTATGGAACGCTTTATAATGTTCTTGAGTCTCTTGGCGAAGCTGATGGCTTGACCGCGCCTGACCCTGCTGTTTTTGTAGCTAATGAAGATGGCAGTATCACTTACGTTGCGCCACCAGAGCCAGAGCCAGAGCCAGAACCAGAACAAGATCCAGCACAAGAGCTAGATCCAGCACTAGAACCAACAGACCAGCCAGAATAAAAATTTTGATTTTTTAATCTTCACAGTGTAAAATAATAATGTGAAGAAGCTCGATCTCAAAGGCCGCAGCAAGCAATTCAAGGATTTTTACGCTTTTGCTGACGAGTATCGAAAAAAACATGGTGGAGTCTTTGATTTCCGCAATTCTAAGCGCGTCAGGGTTCAATCTGCGAGCTGCTGTGGTTTTTTTGAGGAAGACGGCAAGAAAATCGTTTCGGCGGCTCTAAACCCTCTTTTTGAGCAAATTTTCATACATGAATTTTGCCACTTCCAGCAATATACGAAAGAGGCTCCCGCATACACAGAATGTGATGATAAGTTTTGGTGGGACATGGAGAAGAAGAAAATAGGCATTGATGCTTGGGATTCCACATTAAGCATTATCGCTATGGAGCGCGACTGCGAGATGCGTAGCATACAAATGTCCAAGAAGTTTGGCGGGTTATTCAATGAAGAGCGATACGCTCAACGTGCTAATTGTTACTTTTATTTTTATCATTACTGCTTTTTAGTTGATTCGTGGTCTGGAACCCACAAACTTTATGATTCTCACCTTCAGAAACTTATGCCAACCAAGATTCTTCCGATGAAGACATTTCAAAATATTGATATGGAATTGATGAAGGAATACTGTGGTGTATTTGGCTTGAAGTAAAAAAGTCCAAGTTTATTTCGAAAAATTGCAAATAAGCAGTTGCATTTTTGACTTGATTTTTTGTAAAACATTGATTATCATGGAGTTATGATAAGTTGAGAAAAACAACAAAAAAAGTTTGGTGTTAATTTTTTAATCAATTTAAATTCAAAAAAACATCTTGACTCTACCGCCATTCCCTATATAATGGGTGGCATGAAGATCAATTCCACCTTTGACGGCGCGGTTGGACAGCATAGCGTAAAACAACAGCTTAGTCTTTTTATTGACGCATATAAGCATACCAATCGTCTGCCTTTCATCAACCTTATTACTTCTAAAGGCGGCGGCAAGTCTTTCTTCGCTCGCAAGTTCCGCGAAGGCTTGAAGCGTTCCGATGGTTCGCGTCCTCCTCTTCTTCCTTTGAATGGCGCGACCCTTACCAGTGTTGACCAGTTCTTTGAGCAGGTCTATCCTCAGTGGGTAAACAACAATGCTTGTTTGTTTCTGGATGAAGTTCACAACATCCCCAAGCAACTCCAACAAATCTTCCTCGACATTCTTGACGTAAAGGATGATCCAATTCGTGAGGTTATTTATGAGGACATTCCTTATGTATTTGACTTCCGCAAGATTAGTTTCTTGGCTGCAACTACCGATCAACAAAAACTTGTTAAGCCTTTGCGTGATCGTTTTGAAGATGTTTGCTTTGATGATTACAGCATTGATGAACTGTATCAAATCTTCTGCGATAAGATTGATGGTGCGTCTATTGATTCGGATGTAAAGAGTTTTGTGCAAGACACCTTGCGCGGCAATCCTCGCGATGCTGTTAAGAAAGCAATGAACATGAATACGTTTATCGCAGCAAAACAAGTTTCGCGTGTGACCAAAAGCCTGTGGAAAGAGTTTTGTTCTATTATGGGTGTATTCCCTTGCGGTATCAACAAGAATGAAAAGCGTCTGATTGGCGCACTTGCTGGCAAAAGCAAAGGCTTGACACTCACCAACCTTTCTTGCGTCACTGGCTTTGAGGCTCAGGTGATTCAAAAAGAATACGAGTCGATTCTCATGCAGAAGGGACTCATGGAAGTAGATGGTCGCCGCAAGCTGACAGCTAAAGGACAAGCTCTTGCAAAACAACTTAATGTAGTATAAGACAATGAATAAAGAACAAAAACTATTATCAGCATACGAAGATGTTGTGTGGATGGCTATTCGCTATGCACATGGTCGTTCCACTTACGCGCCAAGTATGGTTCGCGAATCAATTAAAAGAATTCAAGAAATTTACCCTCACTGGCAACCAAAGAAAGACCCTGCTATTTGTCCACGCGATCCAGAAAAAAAAGATAGTTATATTCTCGATAGTGATTATTTGGATGATTTGTTTGTTGACAAGTGAATAAAAATTAATTAATATTCAAAACATGAAGTTAGGACTTGTATGTATCAGTGAGATTCTGAAACAAAAAAACAAAGATTGTCGTTTTCGCGTCATGACGCGCAAGCAATTCAACAACCTTGATCGCGCCGATGCTTTGACAGAGCTTTCTAAACGCATACTTATCAATACCCAAGTTATGCAGCGCACCTTGCTTCATTGCAAGCATTCTGGTATCAGCCATTATCGCATTAGCAGCAATATATTTCCGCTCGTAACAGATGCAACACTTGGCATGTCCTATGATGATCTGCCTGACTTCCAAGAAATTTGCGAGAATCTTAAATCTTCTGGTGATTATGCACTCAATCATGGTATCTCTCTTAGTTCGCATCCAGATCAGTTCAATGTGTTAGCGTCTCACAATCCTGACACTGTTGAACGCACGATTCGTGAGCTTAATCATCAGGCTTATGTGCTAGACCTTATGGGTTGTCCACAAGATTACAGTGTGCCTATGTGTTTGCATCTTGGTCTTAACCCAAAACCAGACGAGGATATAGAAGATTATATTTCTCGCTTTTATTCTGCCTTTGATCGTTGTGATGTTGGTGTTCGCAATCGTATTGTTCTTGAGAACGAGGACAAGGGGTATTGGGATTGCAAGAAACTTTTTGATAGTTTGGGCGGCGACTTCCCTTTGGTGTTCGACAATCTGCATCATGCCTGTAACAATCCTCACAATCTTTCAACCAAAGAATGCATATCAGCGTTTTCCAAGACATGGGGTGCATTAACTCCTGTATTCCATTGGAGCGAAGGTATTGACAACACACGCAAGCATACAGACTATTTCTCATGTGTTCCTAAGTTTGTTCACGACAATCCTCATATCGTTTTTGAGTGTGAGGTCAAGGCAAAAGATCATGCCATCTTACAAGTTTTGGATGGCGCTATTAACTAAAAAACTCCTTGACTTCGGAATAAAAATCCATTATAAAAGACTCATGATGAAACTAACCCTTGAAACTGACAACGGCGAAGTCTTTGAAGCAGAAGGTTATTCTGTCGCTCTTATGCTGGAGGATATTCTTTATGAAGCTGAGATGATTGAAGATGGAGATTCTGTTGAGATTCTTAGCTCGACTCAACGCTACGTTGCAAACAAGTGCTGATTTCAAAACGGGGAACAAGGCGAAGCTCACCGCTTCCATATTCTTCGGATATCTAGAACCCCACAACCTTTAATAATTATGATTGACAATACAGAAACCAAACGAGGCCGAGGTCGTCCCAAGGGTATGCAAGATTTTGTAAATGTTTCTATGGAACAGTTGCAGGAATTTTTCGGCGCGAAACAAGCAATCCCTGTTCGCCGTGTGTGGCTCAAGGACATGAATATAAACGTGGCTGATTCACAACCAAAGATCGAAGCATCCAATCGTGCAACCTCAACCCCCAAGCTTGATATCAAGTTAGAAGACTAATGGACACAAAACAAAGAGTCGATCAGGTTCGCGCCGCAATCCGCGCTCAACAAGAGCATATTTATATACAGTTTAATGAACTGTATCAAGAAATAAAAGATGAACTTGCGCCCGAATCAGAGGATTGGCTTTGGAGTTATGTTTTTGATCTTGATGATAATACTCCTACTGGATACTCCAAGATGGTAGAGTCTAACCTATTTAAACAATGAAAAACAACTATCAATCTTTTTATAATTACTGTCTCGTTTTTGGATTCGCGGCATCAATGATGTTAAATGTTTGGTCTTTTTCTTTGTTTAACAGGATAAGCATCAGACAGGATAAATCCCTGCAACATACAAATGACAACATACTAGCCTTGCACAAAAACAGAGAAATTCAGCAGAAATTCTCTGAATACAATTTAAAACGCTCGTCTGAGCATCAGCAAGCACTTGTTGTTATTTACGATAACTTATTAAAGCTAATAGAAAAAGAAGAAAAAAACAATGCGGCACAAGAAGGTCTGATCATGGGATTAACACAAGATTTCCTTGAAGCGTTTCGCGCCATGATTGATGATGTTGAATTTAACACGCGCCGATTGGAGACTATTGAAGATAAACTTGGTATACGATAATCATTGACAAAACAAACAACCGATAATAGACTACAATCATGAAAAAAGGTAAAACACAAAAACTAGAAACCAAGAAGATCACACGTAAAGGCATTCACGCCAAAACCAAAACCTCCAATCACAAGCATTCTAAGCTGTATAAGAAAAAGTATAGAGGACAAGGATAACGAAGAAAGTTAATTGATTATGAACAAAAATAATAAATCATTCATCCTGAACCCCAAACAAACCACAAAAAAACATGACACTAGCACAAGCATACAGGAAACAATTTGGAAAGGTATTGTATCCTTTTAGAGTATACGATTCCAATGGCAAACTGACATACCATGAAACTGGCAATGGCTATTGGACTAAGTGTGAATACGGTTCCAATGGCAAACTGACATACTATGAAAATAGCAATGGCTATTGGACTAATTATGCTAAGTATAAATACGATGCCGATGGCAATGAGACACACTATGAAAATAGCGATGGCTTTTGGTCAAAGCGTGAATACGATGCCAAAGGTAAACAGGTATATTATGAGAATAGTGATGGTGTTAAGCGTGATAAAAGAAAGTCTTCTTGTGAAGGCAAGATCGTGGAGGTTGATGGTAAGAAATATGAACTAAAGGAACTTTAATATGACACTAGCACAAGCATACAAAGAACAATTCGGGAAAGTATCGTATCCTTTTAGTATACACGATGCCAACGGCAACGAGACATACTCTGAGGACAGCGATGGCTTTTGGTGGAAGTGGG
>Ga0098048_1000024_pt1 | contig 92387 bp, 52 predicted proteins | sample 13_taG_FD_75052 | JGI IMG/M metagenome (GOLD analysis project Ga0098048, IMG submission 75052) | Marine viral communities from the Subarctic Pacific Ocean - 13_ETSP_OMZ_AT15268 metaG | ecosystem: Environmental > Aquatic > Marine > Oceanic | place: Pacific Ocean | collected 2015-01-16 | reverse complement strand
CTAAAATATTTGAAATTTTAGATTTTTTAAATGCTCGTTGTATAGTGTTATCATTATCTAGAACATGCCATCCTAAACTATTTTCCATTAGTACCTCTAGACTTTCTTAAGGTATGTTTTTCTTGTTGAATTTCTTTACTTGTCAATTCCCACCAATTATTATCATAATCGTATTTGTATTGTCTAAGTTTTTCGTTCATTTTTTTAGCCATAAGAAATGCTTCTTCTAATTTATCTACAATATCATTTTTAATTTTATCATCATCGATATTATAAACTATATCATAAATTTCTCTGTGTACTTCGCATATAGTTCTGAATTTTTGGATTTTATCTGATTTAAATCTTGCCATTGCACTCTCCTATATTATTTATAGAGATGCATCTTCCATTCCTGCTACACGTAGTTTAACTACGTTAGTAATTTGCCATTGCTTTTGATCAAGTGCTTTAAGTACACCTAACCATTTGTTTCGCATAAGTGCAAACTCGTTTATAATCTTTTCGTAATCGACGACATCTGCTTCGCCGTCAACATACTTTTCTACGTCACGACTAGACAGAGCTCGTTGATAGTTTTCAAGATACTTCTTAAAAAATGAGCTACGCAGTCTACGTAGCTCAATATTTAGATAGTTTAGTATAGCTTCTATCTCTTGCAATTGGTTAAAGCGATGCTCTACGATACCCGGCATTTCTGCTGCCGCACGTTCAACATTACCTTTCAGTTTACATTCGTTACGAGCTTGTAGTAACTCATTTTCAAAGTATTGTATGGCTGAAGGAATTTTTGAAATATCTCTAGAAACTTCGCTATACCAACCCATTAATCAATCCCATTCATCTTCTTCGTCGTCATATGTTTCATAATCTTCAACGTCTAGGTAATAGTTAATTGCTTGATCTAAATGTGCTTCTGTACCAAGACACTCAGTAAGTGTTTCATCACTTACTCCATAATCTGCTAACAAATCAACATATTTTTCAGCAGCCATGTCTATATGTTTTTTGTCTAGAAACTCTTTCATTGTAGACCATACGTCAGAAATTATACTTTCGTCCATTTGTTTAGTTACTCCTCGATCATAACTTCGTCATCAATGTCGATAACTTCGTCAGCGGTATTTACCACAGGCGTAGTTTTTTCAGCATATTCCGACATAATTAAATCGAGTTTATCGCCTTGCATCCATGCTTTACGATAGTCAAGATGTTCTTCACCAGTTAAGTCGACATACTTGAGTCTATTGCCTTGTTTTACTAACAAACCTTTTTTCTCAAATAATTCAATAAGACCACTGTAAGGATTCATACCTGTTTCATATGGAATCTTTACTTGTACACCTTCGAACGGTTTTGCATAACGAGTCTTCATAACTTTACAACCTGCTCTAATACCACGTACTTCTGAAATCTTATTACCAGCTTCGTCTTCTTTTAGCTTCATTTTCTTCATTGCAACAACAATTGATGATGCATAAACAAAGCCTTGTCCACCACTAATCTTATCATCTGGATCAAACATATCTTGTGATGCATATGTATGGTTAGTACATACTAGACCTACATTAAGTGAACCAATCATATTAACTGTGTTACGAACAAGTGCGGTCAATTGCTTAGGCTTACGACCCATATCACCTTTCATATCACCCTTACTAAACTGATCTACGTCTGTAGGTGTCAGTAACATACCCAAACTATCAACTACAAACAATACTTTAGGACGGTCTTCTGCATCCATTGCCTTGTAGTCTGCTACAAATGTTGATATAGTTTTTGCTACATCATCAATCATACTCATGTTTAGTTTAAGTAGTTTGTCTTCTGATGTGTCTACATCTAATGCTTGTAGCCACGATTCATCAAGTGCGTTCTCTGAGTCAATTAGTACTACAAAGATGCCTTGATCTTGTGCGTGTTTTACAATATTACCTGAGCAGAAATAACTTTTACCTGCTCCTGATTCGCCTGCAAACACAGTAACCTTACCAAGCGGAACGCCTTTGTGAAAGTCGCCGCTAATAAGATAGTTAAGTGCATATGAGCCTGTTGAGATCCAATCAGTAGGATCATTGAAGCCGCTACTCATGCCTGAGATACTTTTAGTCAAGTCCTTACGGAACTTACTGACATCAAATGATTTAGCCATAGTGTCTCCTTGTTAAGCCAAAGTGTAGGGGATTTCTCCCCTACATAATTTTATTACTGAGATTGTCTTGCACGAATCATTGCAAGAATGTCATTTGCATCACCTGTTGTAGCTTCTGCTGCTGGTGCTGCTGCCGGAGCAGTTTCTTGCCAACCTGTATCAGTTGTAGTTTCTGCTACTGGTGCAGCTGGAGCCGGAGTAGGTGTTGTTGCTGGAGCACTTTGACTTACCGCAGTTGCTTGTGGACTTGCTGTTACGTTAGGATCGCCTGTACGTGCTTGCATGCCTGCTGGACGGAAGTACTGTGACCAACGATCTGCATCGTATGCTTCACCGTCAACTGACGCTTCAAACATTTCCTGCATCACTTTTACTTCAATCTCACCTGGCTTTTTAGGTAAGAAGTCATTTAGATTAAACAAGCCGTGTGTATTAACAGCATTCATTTCAACATCGCCTAATGGACGCTCTCTACGAGCCCAGTTAGATGTTGAATAGTCTGCGTAACCGCCTTTTGAAGTTTTGTTAAGACGGAAGTCTACACCAGCAGTATAATCTGTTGGCAACTCTTCCATGTCTGGATCCATAAGCGCCTGCTTAATGATCTGGAAGATTTGTGGACCAATAATAAAGCGTCTGATTGGATTCTCAGGTGCTTCGTCATCAGTTAGTGGATTGTCAGTTACAAACCCTTGGAATACGTATGAACGCTTTTTCCAATATTTACGACCCATATCTTCTAGTGAAGGGTCCTTAAACCAGCCACGTACTTCTTGTAGAATCGAACAGCCATCGCCATACATTTCCATACAAGGTACTTGTACTTGTACAGGCTTACTACCTGTATCACCTTTAATACCTGCAAATGGAAGTTTGATCATCAAACGCTCTACCCAGAAAAATGTGTTATCTGGGTTTCCGTCTGGAAGGAATCGTAGTGTTGCACTACTACCTTCTGTCATATTCCAAAATGGGTAAATTGGGTTTGGACCTTGTGGTCCTCGATTGCCGCCTTGGCCGGCTTCTTGTTCTTTGAGCTTCGCTCGGATTTCTGCTAATGTTGCCATAGTTATGCCTCCTTGTTAAATTGCCTATGTGCTTGTGCCTTATTTGTCTGTAGCACTATATATACTATACATGCTACAAACGGTTTTGTCAAGTGTTTTTTTAATTAAATTCCTGCTAACGCAAAAATGTCATTTTGTTCGTTGTTCATACGTTCGTGCTGTACAAATGTACTGTGAATTTTTTCAATAAACGCATGAGCAGGTCGAACATACTCATCCCCATAGTCTTTTTCAACCATTGTTAGTATAGCTGTTTCGCCTTTGGGGAATGATCCGGTTTCTCTATCATAATATGATAGAATAAATTCGCCTAGTGGTGTTTTTGGCTTTTCAGCAGCCATTTGCTGTTGAGGTGCTGCATCTTGTTGTGGTGGACATTCGTCCATCTCTGCATTACAGTTGCAGCCTTCACAATCTGATGGACAATCGCAATCTTCTGCTTTAGTATCACTTCCGCAACACTTGTCAGAGCAGTGTGTGTCTCTTTCTGCTTCGTTTGCTTCACTGAACTGACCCATAAGTCCTTCCATTGTATCTTCTAGCTCCGCTTCTTCTTTTGTTTTTTTATTTTTTTCTGCTTTGCTATACTTGTCTTTTAGTTTGCCTAGCTCTTCTTGTGAGGCGCCGTCACGTCCTGCGGCTGCTGCTTTACGCATGTATTCCTTACCGTGTTTCTTTTCACCTGCGTAAGCCATTAATGCTGATTCATCTACTAAATCTTCTGGGCCTAATTCTTGTGCTTTTGTTGCTTCACTTACTAGTTTGTAAATGTACGGAAATACATCTGACAGTTCTTCATTAAATAATTTAATAGTTAATTGATCGGTCCAGTTTTCTGCAACGTCTGCAGGAACTTCTTCCATTACTACTGATTCAAAGTTTGCAATTGCCTCTGCGTAATGTGCAGGTTTTTGAAGAGACTCAATTGTTTTCTTTACGTCTTTCATACGACCTTTTACAGCATCCATATACGGTTCTAGCCCTTCTGCCATTACAGCTGATCGTCCCATATATGTTTTAAACTTACGTAACTTTGCCATTTCTTCTGATAAACCAGTTATATGTTTACCAAAATCGTCATATGCATTACCACCTTCAGCAACATGTCTAGCCATTGCTCTTGCTGCACTTAGATGTTTAAATGGATATTTAAATCTTTCTCCATCAGCACTTTCAATATATATAGAACTAATTTGCTTTGTTCTTCCAGTTGCTGATTCTTGGTTAATAGGAGCATTATGCTTAATTACTAAACGTGCTCCGTCTACATTTTGATAACTAGTTCTACTAGTACCATATAACTTTGATTCGGTCATTTGATCTTCTCCGGCATTTTTGGCTAGAAACTTATAATCTCTTTTTTGTAAATTACTTTTAGTAATATCACGAGTGTCAAAATTTAGTAAACGTTTTTTTGCAAACTGTCTTAGTTCTCTTAAAAAGTTATACCAGTCACTCAGTTCTTCTTCATTCTCTCCAGCAAGTATATCAGCACCGTGCATGACTACAAGGCCGTCTTCAGCATTTAAACTAAGACTTACTTTGCCCTTGCTTTTATAGTCAAACTCTATAAAACGTGCTTCGCTAGGATTATTAGTAATCATGCCTTCTTCAGTGCCAATAGTGACACTAGGAAAACGTCCTCTAATCTTTGCAAACAATTCTTCACTTATTTTACTTAGGTTCTGCATAATGTATTTATCAATAGTTCGTACTAATGAAGATTGGCATTGGTGGATCGTAATCTTCTATTTCCTCAGCTTGAGTAAATGAATTATATATTCTCGGGTCCCAATCTTTAAGTACTGCCATCATCCTTATTGCTAATAATGTTGCACTAATAAGATCGTCTGTTTGTCCTAATTTTGCTTGATAACTAGATCCTGTTGCAACATAATTTTTTAATTCTGATATAAAAGGTTTACTGTGTACAACCATTTTATCATTTTCTATCATAGTTTTTAGTCTACTACAGGCAGTAATTTTAGTGCCATGAGTAGTGTTAAAGCCTTTACGGAATTTACGTACATGTCCTTTGCGGATAGGTTCACTGACAAATAGTCCTGGAATATTTTCTTCACCAAAGTCGTTTATAACGATTAGTGCAGCCTCGCCTATTCCATTGTTCTCCACGCTCCAGTAAATTCCGTTTGCATTACTAGTTTCTTGAACAAGGTAATTACATATGTCTGATAACACACGTATCTGTCCAGGTATAGCAGTAGTGTTATGTTGCCATTCTGCAACTTGTTCATAACTAGGTAATTCAAATACTTGTATAGCAGCGTTATCGCCGCCGGTGCCCATTGAAGGATCAAGTGCTACTGCATATGTAAATTCTGGACTAGGTTTTTTATACCAACGTGTTTGCCCCATATTGACAAGCGGTTTATTACCTTCCATTACTGCAAGTTTAATACTATTAATTAGTGTCTCGTCAAAAACTAAGAATTCACAACCGTACTCACGTCTAAACTTTTCTTCACCGATTCGCCCTAGCTCTTCTTCTTTCCATTTTTCGTCTCTATCTGGATGTTCCCACCAATCAGACCGGAAGCTATGAAACCCATTACGACCTACCTCTTGCTCATTACCATGTTCGTCAAACTTATCTTCTGCTTGTTTCCAAATAGTAGCAAACGTATCTTCGTCTGAGTTTGGTGTGCTAGTAATAATAGCACGACCACCTGTTGCTAGTGTAGGTGATATTGATGTCCAAAATTCTTCTGCAATGTTAGGCATAACAAATGCAAACTCGTCACAGTATAGTAATGAAATTGACATACCACGTCCTGTGTTGCCTGTTGTTGTTTGACTAACTATTCGACTTCCATTTTCAAACTCAATCGAACCTTTGTTGTATGAGGTAACACCTGCTCTAATATGATCAGGACAACTTTCATAAACAAATCGTATACGAGACATAATTTCTTGAGCACCTGTATACTTGTGCGCTGCAATTAGCACAGTTTGATCAGGTACAAACATAGCATACCATGCTAGATATATACTAGCACATGTAGTTTTGCCTGTTTGTCTAGGCATCATATTAATGTTAAAGCGATAGTTATGATAACTTGACATTAGTCCAAGCTGATATTCAAATGGTTTGTATAATAACTTACCTTTTACAGGATGTTGGATATAAGCAAAGTGTTCTGCAAAATACAAATAGCCTGTGTCTGGATCCATACAGGCTTGTAAATCCTGTATTTGAGCTTCAGTAAATGTTTCTTTTTTATTCGCCTTTTTAATTAAGACGCCATCTAAACTTGTTGACATAGTGTATTTACTCAAAAGAATAGCGCCCGTAGGCGCTATTGAGTACTCTAGGGGGTTTAATCACACTTGCATGAACCTGGTTCGCCACGTTTTTTACCAGCAACTTTTGTACAGCCTTTCCAACATTTGTCATAAATCTTGCTGTTACCATGTTTTTTGCCTTCTGGTAAATTTGCTAATTCTTTTTTCTCGGAAGCAGTCAACATTGCATTACCGCACTCGTTGCATGTTCCTTCTTTCATTTCATTTAAAGCATCCCATAATCTTGCTTTAATTCCATCTTCAAGCGCCATTGGATTATCTCCGTCTGCTGCTTTTTTGTAGGCTTTCTTTTCGCGGTTTAAGCCACCTGACAAATCTTTTGTCATTGTTTGTGTATCTGCATACTCTTCGTCTGGCTCGTTTGCGTAATCTTCTAATGCTTCTTCTTCCGATTCTGCTCTGTTTACAATACTGGAAAAGTTTTCCATATCTGTGCGCATATCATTTGCGCCTTTTAATGGCATTGGAGGCATCTCAGGCATATCGTCTGGGCCTACACTATGTGCATGTTCTGCACCTGCTGCACCTTTGACAATATCTAATAGTCTTCCAACTTCATCTGCACTATCTGCATTCATTGAAATATTCATAGAAGCCATTTCTTTAAGTTCTTTTTTTTGTGAATCAATAGTATCAATTGATTCTAATAATTTTTTCATGTCCATAGTTAGCTCCCTACAACACTTTTAGTGTTTTCTGTTTCAGTGATATCTGCTGATTCACCTGCTGCTACGCCGTCTATTGGACTATGTTCGTTGTCTTTGCGAGCAGTTTCTAATTCTTTTAATAGATCCATTACACGATTGCTGCCAACTGATTCTTGTGCGCTTTCTCCGCCCATGTCATCCTTACCTAGCATTGCTTCGTATGGTGTATCTTCTTTCTTTTCCTGATATTCTTCAGCCATATCATTAGGATTACGTACAATAATATGCGTTTGAGGACAACCACAACACTTGCCGATATATTCCTGCATAACTTGAGATGTAGTTGGATAGTTTACTTCCGCTTCAAAATATGTAACTTCCATATTTTCTAGTTGTGGGAAATCTAACGGGCGTTCTTGTATAGGTGTCTTTTTACCTGTAGACAAGTTTGATAAATTATATTTTTCTAAACATGTTTCTAACATATCTACAAAATTTTCAGGTAAGTCACCTGCTACTCCTATCTTAAATGGATAGGTTTTTTTAGATTCTGTTAAAAATTCAGTAAACGATTTCATTGTTCAATTCCTAATGCTATATGTTATTTATCTTTATCTATGCCTTTGATACGTTCTAAGAGACTGTTTCTATCTGTAACAACATAGCCTTCTCCATTTACAATATCGCCGTCTCCGGGTCCTGTATCTCTATCAAGTTTTTCTTTTTTAAGTTGCAATTCAATCATCTTTAATTTTTTGTCTAATTTTGCAGTTTTAGCATCAAGGCTTGTTTTAAGCATTGTGCCAGCGACTTCGAATACTCTACCGCTATACCGTGATTCTACATTCATACCAAGATCCATTAAATCGTCGTATGCTTGCATTGCTTTATCAGCAACTTCATTTAGCTCTTTATCAGCTGCATTTCCTAAACCTTTAACACTAGGTAAAGCACTTGCAATTTTATCAAACTCAGAAATATCACGCAGCGTGTCTTCTTGATCTACTACTGCTCTAGATGCTTTGTCTTCGTTTTTAGACTCTTCGATAATTTCTTTAGAGTCAGGTAAGTTTAAAAGTTCTTCTAATTTCTTTGTCATTGGACTTCCATTATATGCTAGTATTATTTAGTTATATTTTGGGGTGAAGTTAAAATAATTAATTTCGTCTTGATATAAAGTATTTACAGTGTCTATAAACTTCTTTGTATAATACTTTTTATCTTCGTAAGTTTTTACTCTACGTTCTTTTTCAATTGTATTATCAATTTTAAATAATTCATTTAACTTATTATAGTTAGATAATTTATCATTATGCAATATAAAGTCTACACCTTGACTAAATTCTAATTGATTTTTTGTAGTAGTATGATTAATAGAGTGCATGTATTCTACAAAAGATATAATACCGCTATTATACGTGTTTAATATTTTTTGATTAACTTCAACATTTTGATTTTTTAAAATTTTCTTTTTTACTTTTTGATATGTAAACTCGTAAGCACTAACTAAACGTTCGTAAGTATTTCTTACTACGCAAAAACTAATATCTATATTTTGAGATGTTAAACTTTTTATTTGAGTTAAATCTTTATGACCATAAAAAATTAATTGACTATTTAAATTATTTCTATTAAACCACTCAATTACGCTGCCGCCACCTGTTTTAGGAATGTGTATAAATGCTATGTTCATCTACGTTTACCTTGGTGAAAAATATCAGCTTCAGTTACTACCCTAAACAACATACCTTTTTGTTTACAATATGCTCTTGCTGCTTCCCATTTAGCTTGGTTTAAAATATAACTTGCTTGATTTGCTCTGCTACGACCTGTTTTTTCTTTAATAGCCTGATTAGCAGGTTTTACTTCGATAAGTTCGACCTTTTGCTGCCCACGCTTATCTGCATATACAATAAAGAAATCAGGTACATATATTGTATGTTTTCCAGTAAGCGGATTTCTGTAAGGTATTTTTATTGCTTCGCTTGCCCATTGACTTACGCTAGGATGTTCGTCACAAAAACGCATAAACGCAAACTCCCAACTTGATCTATAAGTCGGAGTTCTACCACCTATATACTTGGCAGGGTTTTTGAGGTTAAATTTTCCTTGCGCAAACCGTCCCATTAAACTATGATATTTCTAGACTCTGTAGTGTTAATTTTTTCTGTTGTTTTAACGCCAAGTTCACTAGTGCGCTGACCGTTTGCATTTATAGTTTCTAACACTACCTTACTTAGTAGTGGCGAATCTACTGAACCTAATGTATCTAATAATTCGAATACTTTAATGTTGTCGATTTTTGCTTGTTTTAGTAGAACTGCACTAATACTTGCTGCTGATTCTTTTGAAAATCCACGCTTTTCAAAAAAAGCAATAGTAGCATCAACTTGATTACTTGGAAAAGATAATTGTTTTACAAAGTAATTGTCAAAATATTTCTTTTGATCTTCCATATTCTCTCCTATGCAGTATTTAACGCTGTACTTGCTAATTTTAAGATTTTTGGATTATCTGCACGTATTTCATTATACATTTCATTTAAGTAATACTCTTTTGCAGTTGCAGTAAGAGATCTATAGTTAGTTTTACTAGTTGTAATGCTGTAATACTTTTCTACTATGCTATTACGTAGAGTTGTATTTTGATTTAGTTGACCTATAATGTAATTATTATCATGTGTTCTAATATCTGTTTTTGATTGTACTGCACTTGTTGTTTCTATTGTATTTTGTGGCCCTGCAAAAAATACTCCATTAATACCTATGTTATCTTTGTTATTTTGCTGACTAAACAAAACAGATAATCCGTTAGGCCGATGTCCTTCAAGTGATAAGTCTCTTGTATTAGTATATGCATCTAAGGTTTCTTGTAATGGTTTTGAATAATTTGGGTTATGCTGTGTATACATATTATCGCCAAATTTCTTTGATAAATTGTTAACCATTGAACCCGGACCTTCGTTAAGAGTGTCGCTATTGTTTCCAATAAAACTCTTTTCTTGATCATAATGCTCCGGCGTTGCAAATCCTTTCGGAGCATTGCCTTCAACAATATCACCTGTTTCATATTTTACAGTTTCGTACTGTAGTTGCATTGTGCTTTCTAACACCTCACTTGATGCACTTGCATCTACGCTATCATGTTGCCACCCAGTAATTTTAGGCAATATTAAATGTGTAGTATGATGTGTATGTCTTGCCATTTCACTAATACTAATTCTAGTAAAAAATGGTTCATCACTACCGTTATCTAATCCATACTTTTTAGGACCTAATGGTTGATAAACATTATTAGTTGGATATAAACTTTGTGAATCAGCAAAATAGTAGTCATAATATGCTTGCCAAAGTCTTGTAGTTATACCTTCATTGTCGTCATGAAATCTTATAATTACAGGTGAATAATCTAATCTAGTGTGTACAACTTTTTTTCTGTTATACTGCTGTTTTGTTTCTGTTTCAATATCAAACTTTGGTAAGTCTGCATACTTAGCAAGTAAACTTATTTCATTACCGTGCTTTTCTACAAATCCACCTGCAACCTGACTGTTAATAGTAAAACTAACATGGTAGAGAAACTTATGTTTAGGAGCAAGTCTATAAAAGTTGTCTACAAATGTATGACTGCTGTGCCAATAGTCAGCAAGTGTAACTTCGCTTTGATTATTAGTTGATCCATATTTTGTTGCTTTGTTTGCCATACTAATATTTATCTTAATTATTAAGTGGGCACATAATAAAAAAGGAGCCCAAAGGCTCCTTTAATTATTAGTTGTGTTAGTTTATTAAACTGTACCTGAACCTGTAGATAGTGTTCCGCCACCTGATGGAATACTTTCAGCTGATATGCCGCCGCCTACTGTTTGTACTGCATTATCATAGCGTATAGCTAGTGAAATCTGTACTGGATCGTTTGTTGAATATGCTAATGTATTGTAGTTAGCATTTTGTACAAAACAACCATATAGTTCAAAGGTATCTAAAACGTTAACAGCAGTGTTACCGTTACCACCGTCTAAGATCTCAATTTTTGTTGTAAACTTATAATCAATGCCTGATGGTGCGCTTGATTGTTCAAAGAAATCAAATTGCTTCTGAATCTGTTCACCTACAAGTTTTTGAACGTTGTTGTTTACATCTTCGCGTAAGTTAAGCGTAATTGCTTCCCATGCAGGCTTACCTGCTAGGTACACACGTGAATTGTAAACAGGTAGTTCAATTTCTTCAAAGTTTACAGTTGGACGAGTAACATCAATTACCTGCTTTGTTAATTCAGTAGTTGCTGATCCTAGTCCAAAATTTGTAAGTGACACTCTAAAGCGGTACTGAAGTTTTGGCATCAACAAACCTTGCGTTTGATTGCCTGTTCCGCCGTCCAGTGGCACTGTAATTTTTGATAGTGTTGAAATTGCCATATTTTACTCCTGTACACAAGTATTTATCATTTGTAGGGGATTATTAATTAACCCCCTACTTAATGATTTTAAAGACCTGCGATCTCTCCTGTATTTTTCAAGCGTAGTGGAATGTAAATAAATTCAACTGCCTTGACTGGTTCAATTGCAATGTCTAAGTATAGCTCATTACGATCAATTCTTGCCGGTGTGTTGTTTGTTTCATCACATACAACTAGATAATCGTTAAGTGCTCTTAGTCCTGTAAGCTCTAACATTAAGCTCTCAGCTGCCTGCTTAATCTCATCACGTGTGATCTTATCGTTTGGTTCAAAGATATAAGGTTTTGCCAGCTTGTTAAGCTGTCCTCTTAGATAAATTACAAGTCTTGCAACGTTTATTCTATCTAATGCACTTGCATTTGCTGCACGAGTCTTCTGACCAAAGTTAACAAGTCCTGCACCTGTAATAAATGTAACTGGGTTAACTTTATTACTGTATAGTGTGTCTCTTTGACCTTCGTTAAGTGCTACTGCAACAAATTCACCTTCGCTACTAATGTAACCGGTTGATGTTGCATTTGAAATGCCACCACGTCTTGTACCTGCTGGTGCAAACCATGGTTAAGCAACTTGGTCACTTAGTGCAAATGTACGAAGCATCATGTGCGATGCTGGTACAACAACATTGTTGCCGAAGTTGTCACTGCTAAATCCGCTTGGATAGAACACAGCCATGTACTCATCACTGCTTACTAGTCCATCGTCATTATCTTCAACTGCTGCTGCAACGTTTGTTGCCCAGTTGTTTAATGAAGTAGCATCAGGTGTTAAACGCATTGGGCTATCACCTAGTACAAATGCTGTTAAGCCTCTGTCAAAGTTTAGACCAATCATTTCACCAATTAGCTCTGGATAACCCGGTGTTGCCATTAAGTTAAACAGTCTTGATTCGTCATCTCTAATTTCATCATTTCCGTTTACCATTGCTTGCAGTGCCTGTACAACAACTTTGCGCTGTGCATGGCGTCCAAAGCTACCAGAACCATCAGCTTGGTTGCCTGACTCAGTTACCCAACGGTGCTCGTAATAACTAGTCATTACAGCATCGCCCATGCGTGGATTTGTTTCAGTTGTATCAATTGCATTACGTACAAACTTCTTAACGTTAAAGCCACTTCTACGTGTGTTCCACATAACCATGCCTTTTGGATATAGTGCAGGATCTGGTGCATCTGGATCTAAGTAATCGCTTGTTAGCATTGCATCCATTGCGCCTGCTACACTGTTTGAACCTGCTGTTGACCAACGAGCATCTGCAAATAGCACACCATTTTCAGTAGTTTGATCTGCTGCGTCTAGTGCTACCCACTGATCGGTTACCCATCTGTAAACTTTTGGATAGTTTTCTAAATCAGCTGTACTAATCCAAATATCGTTGTCAACTAATGGACTATTACCAGCATCATTTTGTGTTAATGGTTCACTTGCTGCAACAATTGGCCCTGTTGCGTTAGTGTTTGCATACACATTGTGATAACCTTTCCATGTAGTACCGTCGTGTACCATCATGTCTACTTCATCTACAATTGAGTTGTACCATAATGTACCGTCTGCTGTAAGTGCCTTTGGCGCTGTTGCAGAAGCAGTATATGTAAGTACTTTCCAGTTTGAAGCAATAAAGTATACAGTTGATCCATCATCAAAGTTATCATACAAATTATCAGTTGTACCTGGTACAAAACCAGCTGACTGTAAGATATTATCATGATCTCTAAAGCGAATCTCACCACCTAATGCGTGAGTAATTACAACTCTGTTTTGAGAATCAACGCTTGCAGTAACATTAGCTAGTCCAGCACCGTTGATGCCTGATGCAAGTGTTTCTGCATCTGTTGCGTCATTTGCAAAAGGAACACTAAAAGTAACTTCATTCCATGCTGTTAATCCAGCTTGGCCTTTAACACTTTCCTGTATTTCAAAGCGTCCTATAGATGCTGGAATACTTGCAGCAATAACATTACCTGTTATTGTTGTTGCACCCGCTGCAACTCTTGTCATGATTTTAAAGTTTGCTTCGGTTTGTGCAATTTCGCCTACATTGTATTGTACATATGTTGTACCTGCTGCTAGGTTAGCGCCACCGCCTGCTTTATCCATGTTGAATAATGCTGTGTGGTTATCAGCATACAATGGTGCAGCTGAATCTGCCCATAATTGTGTGGTTGCATTATACTTTTTAACTGCCCATTTTGCACCACTGTTTGGTTCAGTTGTTTTGACCCAAATCGATCCTGTCGGACGTGGTGTTGTATCACCTGTTTTCCATTCTGGAACACTTGTATGCGGAGCAACACTTACTGCTGGTGCAGCGTGTGAGCCTACAAGTCCTAGTGTAGCAGCTGATGTACCTGAAGTATCTGCAATTGTTACAGCAGTACCAGTAGAATAAATTTCTAATACGCCGTTAACTGATGCAGCACTAATACCAGCAATTGATAAACCGTTGATATCACTTGCTAGACTCGAAGGAGTTGTTCCTGTTGTTGTAACAGGTACAGTATTAATTGTAAATGTATCACCGCTTGTATGTGCTGATGCTGTTGCAGTAACCGCAGCATGACTATTCTGCCAATCATCTGTTCCCACTTCAACCCATGTACCGCTTGAATTTCTGTACCATAGTTTGTTCAGTGTGCTTACTGCAACAATAGCATAATCACCTACGCCACCAACTGATCCTTTTGGAGCGCCTGGTGCGCTTGCTGAACCAGTAACTTTTGAAACTTCAGTAATAACAATTGGTGTCTTTACGTTGAATGACTGGCCGCCTGTTGTTGCTTTAGGTGCGCCATTCCACTCAAAAATACCAAACTTAGTATTTGTAGTGTCAAACCACCATGTGCCATCTGCCGGAGCTGCGCCCGGAGCATTTGCACTTGCTTCTAATTCGCCTAAATCTATATCTGCACGGACAACCCATGCTCTGTTTGCAACACCTAAGAATGAGTATGCTGCCTGTAATCCGTATTCATTTAGCTCGCCGCCGTGAATTGGATTATTACCTGTATCGGTATAAAATAGTGGATCTCCAAAGGTATCTGCAAGATCTCTCTGGCTTGTAATTAAATAAGCCTTTCCAGAATTTGCTTTTAAAGTACCTTGCGCAACACCAGTGCCACCTGCATTGGTTTTATTTTGCTTGGATGCCACGAAAATCATTGGTACGGTGCCCGGTTCTGCTGGTGTATAGAACGATTCGTCTATTACCTTAACCTCTACACCTGGTGATGTTAATGCCATTGCGTTATCTCCTTGAAAGTAAACTTTGCTAAATGTATTTAGCCAAGTGCTGTTAAAATATACCTCTAATACGCTATAAAAAGGGGAGCAAAAGGTGTAAATACTGTATGAGACCACTTTGTATATGCGGATTACGGCCTGCTGCTGTAAATTATAAAAAAGATAAAAAAACTTATTACAGGAAAAAGTGTGAAATTTGTAATAAGCACGGAGGAACTGGTCATGGCATACCTAAATGGAAGATGCGTGGTTATACAAAAAAGGATACATGCGAGAAATGTGGGTTCCGTAGTCAAAATCCAGAACAATTTAATGTCTATCATATAGATGGCAATTTAGATAATTGTAAGTATAACAATCTAAAAACAATTTGTGCTAACTGTCAACGTGTTTTACAAAAACAAGGAATTAAATGGAAACAAGGTGACCTAATAGCAGATTTTTAGGTTGACTTTTTTTGTAGTTTTGTTATAATATTAACAATTACAGGAGCCACTATGATAGATTACAAATTTAACGAAAAAAACTATATTGACGAATTTCAAGCATATATTGATAGTACATATCAAGGACATTATGCTACTAATAAATTTCAGTCAACTGAAGTAATTATTGAAAGAGGCCACGGTACTGGATTCTGTATGGGCAATGTTGACAAGTACTCTAATCGATATGGTAAAAAAGGTTCTAAGGATGATGCAAGAAAAGACCTAATGAAAGTCTTGCACTATGCACTTATTCAGTTGCATATACACGACAACGATCTTTAACCTATTGTAAAAGAATAACCTGTGCCACCTGCTACTGCTAGTGCTACTTCTTGTTCTAATTTATCTAATTCGCCTTGAGCTTCTGCTTTTAGTGAATCGCCGTTAAGTGTTGATCCGCCTTGTGGGCCAGCAATAGTAGCAAATTTACTACGTGCTTCACCTAGCATATATTTGCATGTAGCAAGCGTGTAACTTTTAATCCATTGTATTGCCATATAATCGTCTATAAGTTGCTCATCGCCTCTATAATTATAGACATATAACATTAGATTTTCTTGTGCTCTAGGACGTTGTAAAATTGTAAGTTTTTTAGATTGTGAATTCCATTTAAATTCTATAAACGAACCAAACATGCGTCCTACTAGTTCTTGATATTGGCTAAACATATCATATGTTGCTAGACCGCCCATATTAGAACTTGCTAACAAGTAGGTATTTGTATATGCCATATTAAATGGTTCAAACAATGTGCCGCCATCACCACCGCCTGTACGTGAACCAATTGAACGTCTAAAAATTTGGCGCACTTCTACTACTTCCTGAGGTAAAATATACTCGTTTTGATCTTTGACTGTTGGCAAGAACATATATGACTCTTCAACAGAATGATCACTACGCTGCCTAAACCGTGTTAACGCAGTTTTAAGTGCAGTTTCGTAATGTACTGGATCAAGTTCTACATCAACCATGCCGCCACCTAACATAGCGTAAACATAATCGTATATTTCTTTTTTCTTAGTTGTAATTGAGGCCATATTTATTCTCCACATTGTATTTATCTTACGCTAAATATACATATGCCAAGAATAAGTTTATACAAACCAGAAAAAGGCAAGGATTTTTACTTCCTTGATAACACCATCGGAGAAATGTTCACCGTTGGTGGAACTGATGTTCATGTACACAAGTATTTAGGACCAGAAAACACATCAGAGGAAGCAAGTACAGCTGATAGACCTCAATATGATGCTGTTAAAGAGACAAACATACAAGACTTACTGTTCTTAGAAAATAGGGATAGAAAATACGATCCTGATGTGTATAGTATTAGAGGAATTTACAATGTACAAGACATAGACTTTGACCTAAGTCAGTTTGGCCTATTTTTACAAAATGATACATTGTTTATGACTGTGCATATTTCTAGTAGTGTAAAGTCTATTGGTAGAAAACTAATGTCCGGTGATGTAATAGAATTACCGCATTTAAAAGACGAGTATGCACTTAACGACTTTGATGTAGCATTGAAGAGATTTTATGTCATCGATGAAGTAAGTAGAGCAGCTGAAGGTTTTTCACAAACTTGGTATCCGCATTTATATAGGTTAAAATTAAAACAAATATATGACGGTCAAGAATTTAAAGAAATACTAGATCTACCAGCAAGTGAAGATAGTGACAATACATTAAGAGATGTTCTAAGTACATTTGAAAAGGAAATGCAAATTAACGAAGCAGTTGTACAACAAGCTGAAGTTGATAGTCCATTAAGTGGTTATGAAACAAGTCATTTATATACTAGAAAAGAAGCTGAAGATGGCACAAATGTTATTGAACAAAGTTTTCCAGACGAAGTACCAGACGTTGTAATTGACCGTATAACTGAAGAAGGTATAAAAGACGATTATGACGGCTATCTTATCGGAGACGGGCTTGCTCCAAATGGTGAAACATTTGGTTTTGGTATAAATTTTCCACTAAATGCAGCTACAGGAGATTATTTCTTGCGTAATGACTTTTTACCAAATAAATTATTTAGGTATAACGGTTCAAAATGGGTTAGACAGGAAGACAGTGTGCGTATGACACTATCTAATACTAATTTGCGTCAAACACAAAAAACATCATTTATTAACAATACAAATACAAGCACTATAAACGGCGAAGTTGTGGAAGAAAGACAATCACTGAGTAAAGCACTTAGACCTAAGGCGGACAATTAATGCAACATTTTTATGACGGACAAATAAGGCGTTATCTTACACAAATTATACGGTTAATGAGTAATTTTCAATATCAGGATAACAAAGGACAATTTACCAGCATTCCTGTTATGTATGGTGATATGACTAGACAAGTATCTAGCCTCCTTAGAGACAATTCAGAAAATAAAATACCTAGTGCTCCTAGAATGGCCGTGTATATTACTGGTTTAGAAATGGACAGGTCAAGAACAAGTGACCAAAGTTATGTAAGTAAAGTAAATGTACGTGAAAGAGAGTACGATCCAGCTACAAATACATATGGCGACGAACAGGGTAATGCATATACTGTAGAACGTATAATGCCAGTTCCTTATATATTAAGTGTAAATGTCGATATATGGAGTACAAACACTGATCAAAAGTTACAAATTATGGAGCAAATATTGTGTTTGTTTAATCCAAGTTTAGAAATACAAACTACTGATAATTACGTAGATTGGACAAGTTTAAGTGTAGTGCATTTAGAAAATATTAACTGGAGTAATAGATCTATACCTGTAGGGGTAGATAGTGAAATAGATGTAGGTTCTATTAGCTTTACAACTCCGGTGTTTATAAGTCCGCCTGCAAAAGTTAAAAGACTTGGTGTAATTACAAATATTATTACAAGTATTTTTAATGAAGAAGCAGGAGTAATTGACTTTGGCGAGGCACGACCTACGTTAGATGCTTATCAAAACAATCCGTTAGCTGCAACAAGTGAAAATAGGAACGGTGAAGATCGTAAAGCCATAAGAGGCGATGTTGATGCATTAGCAAACGTAAATTATAATAATTATAATATTGTTGTACTAAACAATACTGCTTTAATAGTAGAAGGAGCAACGGTAGGCGAAATAGATTGGCAACCTATGTTTGAACAATTTGCAGGTCCTTATAGAGCAGGAATTAGTAAACTATTTTTACGTAGATCTGATATAGATGGTGATGTAGTTGCAACTTTTACATTAGACGCAACAAATACCAAACGTTTGATATTAGATTTTGACGAAGATACAGTTCCTACAGATAGCATCATTACTAGTCCACTGCAATCTAAGTCAAAAATAGACTATATTATAGATCCTTCAAATTATGATCCAACAGCAATCAAATCAAGCGGTGTTAGATTATTACTTTTATCAGCAATAGGACCTCATACAGGAGGCGAAGGGCCAAGTGCCTGGCAAAATGCTGATAGTTCTTATCTTACTGCAAATGTAAACGATATTGTTGAATGGGACGGATCAAGTTGGAGTGTTGTTTTTGACTCTGCTGAAACATCTAATTTAACATATACTTCAAACTTAAATACTGGCGTTCAATACAAGTATAACGGAGTTGAATGGGTTAAATCCTTTGAAGGAGAATACCAGGTTGGAACCTGGAGAATCGTACTTTAAAATATATACTATATGAAAGCAGATATAGTATGTAGCGGAGCCTTAATTTTTGCCAAAGAAACTGAAAGATTTTTACTATTGCATAGAGCAAATGGTAAAAAGAACAATCTTTGGGGACTAGTAGGTGGTGGCAACGAAGCCGGAGAAACCCCATTTGAAGGCTTAAAACGTGAAATAATAGAAGAAATAGGCGAAATGCCAAACATAAGGAAAACTATTCCTTTAGAAAGTTTTGTTAGTAATGACGAACATTTTCATTTTCACACCTATTTGTGTGTTATAAATGAAGAATTCATACCTAATTTAAACAGTGAACATGACGGTTATGCATGGGTATCTTTTGGTATGTGGCCTAAGCCGTTACATCATGGCCTTAGAAATACACTTCAAAGTAAGGTAAACCAAACAAAATTACGCACTGTATTTCAAGTAATATCTTTACTTGACGAATCTTAATAAGAATGTTATAATTAATTATGTCAAAAGTATTAGTTTTAGGTGATATTATAATAGACAAATATGTTTATGGTACTAGTTCTCGAATTAGTCCAGAAGCACCTGTTCCTGTAATCACATATTCAGAAGAAAAAGAGACATTAGGTGGTGCAGGTCTTGTTTATGAAAACTTAAAAAGTTTAGGTGTTGATGTTAGTTTATTCGAACATAATCAACCATGTAGTATAAAGACACGTATAATTTGCGACGGTCATTATATAACTCGTATTGATAAAGATAAAAATGCAAAATCAAATGTAGTTTTAGACGAAGTGTTATGCAGTGATTTTTCAGAATACGATTATGTTATTCTAAGCGATTACGACAAAGGTGTACTAGATAATGCAAAGCAAATTATTGCTCATATTAATAGTCAAGGTCCTAAAGTGATTGTTGATCCAAAACGGTATGCACACGACTACGAAGATGCTTGGTTAATAAAACCTAATAACAGTGAATATACTAAGTTTGAGTTTGACGAATGGCAAGGTAATATCATTACTACTGATGCAGGACATAGTGTTTTTGCTACAATAGACAATAAAGAATATAAAGTTTCTGTAGAAACAGTTGAAGTATCAGATGTTACTGGTGCAGGAGATTGTTTTATGGCTGCATTTGTATACGGATTAACAAAAGGATATCCGTATAAGAAATGTTTAGAGGTTGCTGTAAAAGGATCTACTGAAAGCGTTAAACATGCTGGTACATATATCTTAAAAGAAACTGATTTACAAAAACGCATAATTTTTACAAACGGATGTTTTGATATACTGCATAAAGGTCATTTAACATTATTAAAAAAAGCAAGAAATTTAGGGGATAAATTAATTGTAGGTTTAAACACTGATAATAGTGTTAAGAAACTTAAAGGACCTAGTCGCCCTGTAAATAATCAACAAACAAGATTAGAACAATTAGAAATTTTAGACTGGGTAGATGAAGTTATATTGTTTGACGAAGACACTCCGTATAATTTAATAAAAAAAATAAACCCTGACCTTATTGTAAAAGGCGGAGACTACAAAGTTGATGAAATTGTAGGGCATGATTTGGCACCTGTGCATATTATACCTACAGTTCAAGGTTATTCAACTACAAATATTATAGAGAATACAAATGAAAATATTAATTACAGGCTATAAAGGATTTATAGCACAAAATTTAGGTAGATATTTACATTCACAAGGCCATGAAGTAGAAGGCTTTGACTGGATTACAAATACCTTACCGGCTGTTGATTTTTACGATCAAATTATTCATCTAGGTGCAATTAGTGAAACAACTTGTACTGACGTTGAAGCAGTGATGGAGCAAAATTTAGACTTTTCTACAAGGTTGTTAGGACTATGCGAAAATTACGGAACAAATTTAATGTATGCTTCTAGTGCAAGTGTATACGGTCCTTTGAAAGACTGTAAAGAAACATCACCTTGTTTACCTAAATCGCCTTATGCATGGTCAAAATACCTCTTTGATAGAATTGTTACTTCAGCAGATGTATCTGAGTTTGGATGTAGGGTACAAGGTTTTAGGTATTTCAATGTTTTTGGTGAGTATGAAGACCATAAAGGACCGCAGGCTAGTATTTTTCACCAATTTCGTAAACAAGCATTTAATGGATCAATACAACCTTTTCAAAATTCGGACAATTATTACCGTGATTTTATATATGTTGGTGATATTTGTAAAATTACCGAAAAATTCTTAGATATTGACGAAAGTGGTATATGGAATATAGGTAGTGGTCATGCAGAAAGTATCGGCGCTGTGGCAAAATTCATGTCCGAGCACATGGGAGTACCTATAAAAGAGGTAGAAATGCCAGCATCGCTGCATGGTCAGTACCAAGAATACACTTGTAGTGACAATACTAAACTTTTAAACACAATTGGTGACTTTAAATTCACTACACCTTATGAATGGATGAAAAATGGCAACAAGACTTGAAGGAAAAGTAGAAAAAGGATGGGGTTTTGAACTAATCTGGGCCACAAATGAAAAATATTGTGGTAAAATCATGGTTTTTGAGAAAGTTGGTGCTAAATTCTCTATGCATTTTCACAAAGAGAAGGACGAAACATGGTTTGTTAATAACGGCCGCTTTATTGTTCGCTGGATTGACACAAAAACTGCAAAAATGAATATGCAAGAGCTTAAAGAAGGCGATGTCTGGCATAATCCGCCTTTACAACCACACCAACTTGAATGTATACAAGCAGGAAGTTCGATTACCGAAGTATCAACTCCAGATTCCGTTGAAGATAACTATAGAGTGTTTCCAGGAGATAGCCAAACTGCTACGCCTGAGCTTCTCCCCACTTCAGAATAACATTTCCTTCAATCGCTGCACCACTTGTCTTACGTATATTAATAGCTAACACGTCAGGACCGTTTGGAAACGTTCCTCTACCACCTAAACTTGTGTTTGTAAGTTCTTTGATCGGTGAAAGATCTAGTTCTGAACGCTCTCCAGGAACAGCAATAAACTTAAAGATAGTTTCTCCAGGTTTAGCAAAAGCCGCCGCAGTAAGATCAAATGTGACACTGTCTCCTGCTGCAAAGGTACTAAACGAGGCCTGGTTAAGTGTAACTTTTGAATAAAGAGTACCATCTAGATTAATTGATTCTATACTAGATATAATTGTACCAGCAGGAAAGTTTGCATCAGACACTGCAACAGGAGTACCAGTTGTTGCACCTGTAGCTAAAAAGTTTGATTCTGTAAATAATAATGTTGTTGTTACTCCATCAGGTGCAGGATATGTAAGCGTTGATGTGAAGCCATAAGAATAACTTCTTTCCAGCCTTTGGTTTAAAATTAGTCTATCAGCTCGGGCAGAGCCGCTGCCAAACCATACGTTTGCGTTGTTTCGTTGTACAGAATTTACAACAGTATTATTTCTAAACACTGATTGGCCATTATTGTTATTACCGGTTATAATCATGCCTGCTTCGATAGGAACGACAGGAGATGATGGTATAAAAACAAACTGGTTATTTTGGCTATATGCTGTGGTAGTTGCTGTAAGTGTTATACCAACTGCTACAGTAGAAGCACTTTCTGTAACAGCAGCTCCGACACCCCAGTTAATACCAGCACCTGCTACAACCTGGGCAAAGGAGGGCTGTCCGCCTTCAGCTTGTGTATTCAAAGATACCCATTGTACGTCTCCTGGTGCTTCTGGATAGTTTTGAGGATTTAGAACGCCTTCAACAATAATACCACCTGTATCTGTAGAACCCAAAGGATCAGATGTAACCTCAATACCGTTTAGAAGTAACTGTGCTCTGTTAAGAAGCTCTCTATCTCCTAAGTCTCCAGTAATAGCATTAGAAACACTAGGTGCTAGTCTAATTAAGAATGCCGTTTGTCTTGTAGTAGAAATTTCAACTCCCGTAGAAGCATAACTAAAGATATATCCGCGATCTTCGTCAAATCCGCCGTCTGTAATAAACGCTGAACCCCAGTGACTAATAATAGGTGTAATCGTGTTACTAATTATAATAACACCTGTTCTTCTAGTATGTGCTGCTGCAGGGCCTGCTGTGTAGGTACGTTGAGCGCCTGCTTGATAATTAATTAAGTTTGTTCCTCTTGTGCATCCAGTTAAATTATTACCGTCAATGCCTGTATATGTTATAATTTCATTATCAATATAAATTGTTGCACCTAATTCTGGAAAGAAGGAAGCATCTTCTAAAGGTATAGATGTTTGTGCATTATCTATTCCGTCTGCTAGTTTTCCGTTTGGTCCCTCATTTGTCACTTCATAACGCACCGGTAAGTTACCAGATCTCATAAACGCTTCTGTGTTAATGTTTGAATTACGCATTCTGTGAGTGAAAATAAAGTTACCATCGGCTCCACGTATCATGTAATCTATAAATCCAGCACCATACCAACTATACTGAATACCGATCATTTGCATTTTTGATATATCAACATTGTATGCACTTTGACCAGTGCCATCAACTTTATCTAAATTGAAATCTTTTTGTTTTACCTTTTTATCTTTTACTAAACATAATTTTGCATTTACTGCCGGTCTAACACCTCTATAATCAGGTGTTAGAGACATTTGAGTTTGACTATCAATTTGACTCACTACATGTGTCATGCCTTTTAATACAACTCTATCACCTGCTTTAAGCTGGTCTTTAAATCTTGTACTAGTTCCTGTAACTAGGTTTTTATCAGGATCAATCGATACTAATCCTGCAATTTGGAACGTACTACTTCTTTGTACAACAAGTAAATTATTTCCGTCATACTCCCAAAAGATTCCGTTTTGATCATCATAAGCTCCTGCTCTAACAGTTGCACCGTGCCAATATTTAATACTAACTTGACAGCTTTCACTTAATGTAGGCAATCTTGAACCTAATTGTGTTTGTGCAGTTACTTTAAACACTCTTTCATTAACAACATCTGTTACAGTATACAAACCGTCATATCCAGCAGTTTCGACTCCTAGTATTTCTATGCCGCCTCCTACTTGTAATCCGTGATCAGCGTCATCAATTTCTACTGTAATTAACGATCCAATATTAGCACTTGTTGCTGACATATTTAAAATATCGTAACTAGGTGCAAAAAGTGCACCAGTTGTATACATAATACCTTTACCTGATTGGTAACGGATATAGTTTTTACTTTGACGTATTGCTTGAGCACCGTGCTGCGGACCACCGGTTCCTAATTGAACACCGCCGTCATACGGTCTATGAATAAAAAAGCTGTCTGGTCTTAAGTAGACAGCTCCAGTTACTGCGTTAGCATTTTCAATACCTGTGTCAATTGTACCTGCTGTTCTAGCCTGATATGATAATCTTGTATTAGTAGGTATACTTGTTGCAATAAACGATCCAGCAGCTAATGCATGTTCGTTACTTCCGTCATCGCTTGTTATTGTAGCAATAACAGTTGCACCTGGAACAATACCATGCGGTCCATCAAAGTCTATTTCAATTGTTGCAAGTTGTTCAAACGCAACATTTACTGCTGCTGCTAATGGAGCAGTTAATACCTCAGTCATTGTAACAGTGCTATAAAATTCTAATGCAGCGGATGATGTAACTGTTCCACTAGTACTTACATTAGTGATTCCACCTGTCCCGTCTATACTTTCAACTACAATTGTTACATCGTTTGTGCCGCCATCACCGCCTACATCGCTACCTGGAACAATTAATGTATTACCTACTAGATATCCTGTACCAGCATTGTTTGGAATAACTACGTAATTTGATACAGTTCGCTGGATATCAAAAGTTGCACTGACACCATTAAATTGAGCATATTGGGGTACTAACGCAGTATAAGTACCAGATCCATTACCACCTGTACCACTTGTTGTAACAGCAGTTATGCCACCAGTACCGTTAACTGTTGATACTGTAATAGTAAAGTCATTTGCAGGAGAAGCACCGCCCAATTCAACACCAGATATAACAATTTGATTACCAACAGAATAACCCTCACCTGGATTTGAAATTAAATCTAGTGTATATACGGTTGCAGTATTTGTAATATCAAATCCTGCTCCTGTACCCGCTTCGTTTATTCCTTCTATTGCAGGCAGTATTTCTGTGTTAGCCGCAGTACCTGATATATTTGTGTCAGTTATTCCACCGTTACCGTCAATTGTAGCAACAGTTACAACTAAGTTATTTGCAGGCGAAGTTCCGCCTAATGCAGTACCTAAAATATCTAATGTATCGCCAATACTCCAGCCTGAGCCTCCACCATTAATATTAACGCTATATGTAGTTCCTATGCGTGAAACTTGAAGTGAAGCATTTATACCGTTAGATGGTGTGCTATAAACTACATTATCATAACTTGCAAACCCGTCGGTTGCTGTTCCTGTTTCAGATACTGATGTAATTTCTCCATTAGCACCAATTGTACTAACAGTAATTGAACAATCGTTGACAGCAGCTTGACCACCTAATTGATCACCTGCAATTATTATTACGTCACCTATTGCATAACCTGTGCCTCTTAAATCTGCAGGCGTACCTGTAATATTTGCTGCTGTAATTTCACCAGTTGCAGTTACACCCGTGACAGATATAGTTGCGTCATTAGCATTCGTTCCGCGTACCACAGGGCCAAGTATTGTAATTACAGATGATGTAGTAAAATATTCTCCGCCATTAATAATTTGTAATGAATAAGACCCTGCGCTTTCTGTTATCCTAAATTGTGCATTTTGACCATAAACGTTTTGACCACTAGCATTAGATATTGCATACGAGTCAAGTGCTGTACCAGTAGTAGTAATAGTATCAATACTATCATTAGTACCTAATGTATTAATTGTGATTGTACAATCATTAGCTGGACTTGTGCCTCCTAATTCAGTTCCGTCAATTAAAAAAGTTTCATTAATGACATAACCAGAACCAGGATTTGTTACTTGTGCTGTATACGTAGCGCCTGCTTGTATTACAATAAACTGGGCATCTATTCCACTAGCACCTGCATATGTAGCAGTAAACGAAGTATAAGTTGCATCTTCTGCTGCACCGGTACCTGTTGAAGATACATTTGTAATTGCTCCTGTACCTGTATCAATCCCTGTAACAGTAATAAGTAGATCATTTGTACCAGATTGCCCTGCTAATGATGTGCCATCTATTAATATCTGATCGCCTGTTACATAATTTACTCCACCTGTTTCAATAATAACACTATATGCACCTGCACTTACATTTATTGTAAATGTAGCATTTGCTCCCAAAGGCGCAGGATCAAAACCGTTAACTAATTCGTCAAGACTAGCTGCTGCTGCACTATAAACATTATTTGTTTTTGTAATGTCAAAAAATGCTCCTGTTCCTACTCCAGATTGTAGTATACCTGATAGTCCTGTAAAACTGCCGTCAGCTGGCGCTGCTACACCACTTTCATCAAATGTTAGAATTTCTCCACTACTGCCGATTGTAGTAACACGTATATAAATATTATTAGCAGGATTTTGTCCTGCTAATAAATTACCCGAAATCTCTAATACATCATTTACAACATATCCTGATCCAGCATTGTTTATTGTAGTAGTATACGTTCCTGCGCTCCTACTTACATTAAATGTTGCATTTGTTCCTATTGTTGCAGTTTGCAGTGATGCTGCTAAGTCTTCATATGTCACATCTGAACCTGCTCTGTTAGCCGTTAATGGCCTGTCTAGGTTTACAGTTGTTCCCTGTATAGTAGTAACAATACCTGCGCTTCCGTCTCCTAAGTCAATTGCCATACCTACAACTATACCCGAAGTGTCTATTACATCAAAACTATTTTCGCCTTGAAGAATATCTTCAGCTGTGCCAGCAGTAACTTGAACACCTGATCCATCTCCTATACTACCTGTAACCTGTGATCCTGTTGGTACAGAATATGGTAGAGCGCCTTGTTGTACAAGCGGTGCTCCTAATTCAGGTATTGTTCCGTTTACAGTTATAGTATCCGATCCTGTCGGATGAGACAACGAAGTTGTAAATGTTCCTGCACTACCTTGACTTGCTATTGAAAAAGTAGGTGATCCTACAGCAGCTCCTGTGTAAAACCCGGCTTTTCTAAGTTGTGTATAATAAGTAGATAATACTTCGCCTGTATTAATCCCTACTTTAGACTTTGCATAGTAGTTAAAAGTTGTGCTTGTAGGTATACCATTTACAACAAAGGAGCCTTCTGCTCTACCAATTCCTAATGCAGTGCCGCCCAAACCTTTAATAGTAAACGGTTCACCTGGATTAAAGTCGTGCGGTGCAGTAGTTGTGACTGTTATTAAACTAGAACCAATACCTGATGTTGCAATAGATGCATCTGTTACTACCGATATAACATTTAATTCTGTACCGGGTACTTCGTAAATACTAGGATAACCGCGCTGCATACCAATAGCTTGCCATTTAGTAGGTTGCAATCCGTATTCAAAGTCAGCATCTAGCATAGATTGTGCATTTGCTACTCTGTTTCTTTCAATAGCATCTGTACCAAAATCAAACGGTCTTGTTCTGATTTCTTTATCTTCTACGAATATTTGTAATCTATCAGTAGACGTATGTGTAGCAGTACTATAATATAGCTTTATACTTGTAATAGTATCAGCTGTCTGACTAAAGCTACTAAATTCTTCTTCAATACTTGCATCAACATCTGTATCTTTTAAAAATTCAACGTCTGCAATTTTACCAGGGTCATTGAATGTATAAATTACTTCGCCCTTGCTAACATTTGTAATAAGCAAAATATCTTCTTCTCTAAATCTACCTTGCACACGAATAGTACCTAAACCGTTTACTTTTGTCGGTAACGACTCTACTCCGTTTAAAATTACGTCTGTTAACAGCGTTCTTAATGTTGTTATACTACTTACAACACCTACTTCTGTTGACTTTGTTAAATCTATTGCCTGTGAACTTCTTACTGGATCTTGACGAGTAGTAAATGCAGTATTCAATAGTATGTAATCATTTAGTAGTGTTTCAATAAACTGATGTGTTTCTACTTCAGGTAATCTATTACCGTCTACTTGCGGAACTCCTTGCTTCCAGTAAAAAGACGACACTTCGTATGTACTTTTGTTACCTGTATATCTTAAATCATGCAAATAAGCATCTATAACATATCCAATATCTCTTTCACATTTATATTCGTTATAAGTATATTCTGCAAATGCATAACCGTATGTGTCATTAGGAACTGAATCGACACCGTTGATTAATGTTTGTTGTATTGTTAATATAAAATTTGAAATTTTTGTAGAAACTCCGGCTTCAGAAGGAGATCCTGCTTGTGTTTGTATAATTTCAGTTTGTAGTACTGGAGTTTTAAGCACGTTTTGTAAAACATAATTATTATATATATTTTCTAATTCGTCAAAAACAAGTTGTAGCGGTGCTCTATTTCCTGCTACAAGAGAAGTTTCATCGTCCCAAAGTAAACGTGTTGCAGCATTTGTACTATATGTTCCTCCGTATCGTACGTCAAATTTTATGCCATCAACAATATCATCTAACAATGTATCCCAAAATTCTTCATTATATGTATAGTCATAAAAAGGTGTTGATACTGCATCATCTAACGCACTAAAAAATGTATGAACACTTGTATCCGAAGATATACCTACATTCATTGTAATTGATGTAGCATCTGTTGCTGTAATTTCAATTAAATTATGAGCGTACGGATCGTTACCTGTAATGTTTGCCACACCGGATTCACGTGGGTATGGATGTAATGTTGCATTGTTATCTTTTTCACAGGTAAATGTTATGCCACCTATGGCAATTTTAATTTTATCCCCAACAGAAAGACTGTGACTACCAATTGTTATATTTAAAACACCAGTTGCGCCTGTATATGAAGCATCAGTAGGAGTGTAAGATAACTGGGCTGCGTCAGCTTCAGTTTGTATCCATTCTTTTAATTCTCGTTTAATCCAATTATTATTTGCTGCTAGTTGTGCCGATGCATCAGGATTATCGTCGTTACCTGTGTCTAATGCAATCCTGTAATTAATGTATTCAACTGCTTCGTCTTTGATATATTCTTTATTTGACTCGATTAATGAGTATGCATTTGGAACGACATTTTCTAAAACGCCTCGCCCTGGGTTAAAAATATACGTAGAGAGTTTTTTCTTTGACATGTTTTATGATCCTAATGCAATTGCTAATGCAGTAACGTTTTCGTCTACATACCGTTTGTTTGCTATGCCGGTAGTTGTTGTCGGTGATTGTGTAACAGATGCGGTAGTAAATGCACCTGTTCCAGGTGTAGTTGCACCTATATTTATTCCGTTCAATGTGCCTGATGTTGCTTCTAGAGTTGAAAAAGATCCCGTAGCAGGTACATTGTTTCCTATGTTTATATTATTAATTGATCCTACAGTTCCGCTGTCGATTGTTACAATACCTGAGCCTCTTGCAATTAAAGTTATAGGATTGTCTTGAGGACGTAAATCAATTAAGCCGCTTGTGCTTGTAATTGACGGAGTGGTTATTGCTAACCCTTGTATAGATCCTGTACTAGCTGAAATATTAACAGAACCTTGTCCTGTAGGTTGTAATCTAATAGATGCATCTGCACCTAATGCGTTCATATTGCCAGCAACAGTAAGTGTGTTAAATGAGCCATTGCCTGTTATAACAGGATCAGATATTGCAATTTGACCAAACGGAGCGCCTGTTGAATTTGTGTAGCGTAAAGCTGCTGGTGCATCTATAGGCACATCAAAAGTTACAATTCCTGTACTCTTTCCTTGAGCAGACGCACCTGTTGTTGTTACATTATTAGTTGTAGTGTGTGATACACCAGTATTATATAGTGCAGACCCGTCTTCGTTTGAAATATTAAAATTTAATGTTGACAGTGTAAGAGCAATTGTATATCTCACACCCCTTAACAATGTAAGGGAAGGATTGTCTGGGTCATTGCCTGTTTCTCTAAATTGAGATGCACCTGATTCTGAAAATGCATAGTCGGTTTCTGTTTCGTCTTCAGCAGCAATAGTAAACGACAAAGACCGGGCAGTAATGTTACCCTGGTCGTCTACTGTAAATCCTGTGCTTTTAAAACCATGTTCCGATTCAAACGGATTATATGTAATAGGCATTTAACACTCCTTACAGTATTTATCTTTTAGTAAGGAACCAATAAATTTTGATTTTGGAAGTAAAATGCATTGTAAACTAATTTACTATTTTTATATGCATCGGCACTAGGAGTAGCCTTCAAACTTACATAAGAATCATTTACTGTAGCACTTAGACTTACAATTTCATTGCCCAAATTTGATCTTCCAAAAACTGTAAGTGTTGCTTTGTCTAAAGATGCAACTACTAATATTTTTAACATTTCTTTATTTTGTGTATCCAAGTCTACAAAGATTGTATACTCTGCGCCTGTAAAATCTCCTAAATAAAAACGATCAAATTCCGTTTCTAATGGAATAGCTACCCACGGACCGGTTCTCATTAATTGTGTATCGTTTTTTAGACTTATAGTATTTTTTCTACCTACTTGTAAATACTTGTCAATAAATATTGCCATTTACAATCTCCTTGATAATGTATTTATTCGGTTATACATGTTATTAATTTTCCAAATTCTGGTAGATACAAGTAGTTAATACCACTTTGTGATAGCGTCCATAACGCATCTTCTAATGTTTCAACAAGGGGTTCTCCCCCTAAGTTAAACGATGTATTAAAAATAATTGGACATCCTGTTGCATCTTTAAACGCCTTGATAAGTTTATAATAGTTTGGGTTTTGTTCTTCGTTAACAGTTTGTATACGACATGTTCCGTCTATGTGAATAATTGCGGGAATCTTTTCTTCTATACCGGGTTGACAATTTACAGCATACATCATTGTAGGCGAACTATCCATGCCACGTAAGTCAAACCACTCATGTACATCTTCTTCTAATATACTACCTGCAAATGGACGAAAGTATTCCCTGCGTTTTATTTCGTTTACAAAATCTTTTCCATTTGGATCTGTAGGATCATAAAGTATACTTCTGTTTCCTAATGCACGGGGACCATTTTCCGACTTTCCTTGAAATATACTTACAATATTTTTTGTTGTAATTAAATTAATTACATCTTCATCAACTGCATCTTGCACTGTAGCATTATATTTTTTTGCCAATGTTTCAATTTCGTCATTTGAATAACAATATTGAAATCCTTCGTATAACGTATCTGTCCTTTTTCGAACAGTTGTATCGTTAGTAATTTCATACCATTGAAGTAATGCTGCGCCCATTGCTGTTCCACTATCATTAGATACAGGCTCAACATATATTTCAATGTCATCTAAATTATCTAAGTAGTAGTAGTTAGCAACACAGTTTAATCCATAGCCGCCACTTATTACAACCTTATTTTTACCAGTCATTTCAACTGCTTTACGAATTAGTTTTACCACTTGTTCTTGTGTTTGTGTTTGTACAGCATAGGCTAAGTCACGCCTATTTTGTAATAGTGTAAGATCCTGTTCCTCATCACCAGATTCATATAATTCTTCGTATACATCTTTGTTAACATATGCACCGTTAGGATATGTTGGTATAATTAAATTTCTATTACTGACATCGCCGTATAGTGTACTATGAAAAAGTTTTGGAATATTTTCGTTTGGGTTACCATACGGAAACAAACCCATTGTTTTTCCGGCTTCAATAAAATTCCATCCACAATATTCTGTAACAGCTTCATAAGTTTTTGTTATTCCGGCTTTTTCAGTTACATATGCTTCGTGTGTACCATTATCATTAAAGATACTACTATCAATACCTTCTGCAAATTTTTCAACTAACGGACCCGTAGTGCCAATATTCTTTCTTACAGTAGCTAAGTTATTAGGATAAGAACAATCAAATATAGTTTCAACTTCCCAAACTATAGTATCTCCCATATTAATAAATGTACCTGCGCCGTCAACAACTAAGCCAGCTGCTTCTTTAAAACCGCTTCTATAAAAAGCACATGCTGCATGTAGTTTATGGTGATAACTACTCATATCAATTACTTGAGGGTGGTCATATGGATTTTGTTTCCTATCAATAAGACCAAGTTTTCTTGCTAAGCCTGTATACATATCATCACCACTAAAGTCTATTCTACCTGCTTCATTTAATGGTTGGGTATGTGCTACAACTAGATAATCTAATTTATTTGTATATTCTAATATTTTATACATTCCAGCAAACGGTCCACCGTCATACTTCTGGCGGCTTAACCTTTCTTCTTCAATATTAAAAATAATTTCACCATCTTTTAAAAGACATACACTTGCATTATGACCTCTAGCAATAGCAGCAATCCATATAGGATCTTTTTTAATCATTAGGCTGCATCCTTTAGCTCAGGTTTACCATTCCATTTTTTTTGATTTTTAACACACGATTCAACAATAACATTTTCTATTTTATCATTCATTCTCATAACACCTTCGTTCATTCTATCTGTATACTCATCTACAGTTATACGTATAGGACTATACATTCTAGCATCTTCTCCCATATCTAAAATATCAAAATATTTACAGCCAGGATATGACACGTTTATTTCGTATGTACTACCTAAAACAATTGTTGCAGGGGTGCGCAATGCATATGACATATGTTGTCCTACACTATCGCATCCTAAAAAATAATCTGCTTGATTTATTATAGCAGACCATTCTCTTAAGTCAGCTCCTTGAGGTATAGCTATAGGTTCTTTAATATCGTAGTCACCAAATTGTATACCTATTTCTGACATAAACACTACTGCAAACTTTTTAGAAAGTTTTCTCACAATACTTACAACAGCTTCAGGCTCGAAACTTCTTCCAGTAGGATCTAAAATCATACCGTCTTCATTCATAATACCTCTACCAAATGGCTGAAATACTATTACTTTTTCTTTTTTTGTTTTTTCTTTAATTTCTTTTATAAGTTTTTGTGCAAAGACAGTTTCTTGTTTTCCAAGGTAGATGTGAGGACGAGGCAACTCTCTAAGACCTTGTTTGTTAATTTCTATGTCGTATGCTTGAGCTAAACTGCCTTTTTGATTATAATATTCCCAAACTCTATACGGCTCAGGACTTATTAAATCCATATCTTTTAATTTATCTTCAAATAAATTTTTATGCCATACATCGTATGCACGTTTATGCAATTGCGGATGTCCTTTATAAAAATCAGTTCCGCCCTCACATACTATTATAAAATCGTTATTTGGATTTTCTTTTTCGAACAATTCTAATGCTGGAATGCTTGTAATTACACGGCCTGCGCCACCATTAATAAAAAATGCTTTGTTTCTTTCTGACATAAAAATACCTCTCTATAAATTACTTATAGAGAGGCATACAAAATTAAACTAAAAGTGGTTTAGCCGCCTTCTGGTATATTTGGCATAAGTACTTCCCATGCTTCATGCCCTGCCCAAACAGTAGTAATATCTCTTAATGCTTGTCTATATGTTACCCACGGTGCTTTTACACTTTCTGGTATATCATCTCTAACTCTAGGATCACTCCAAATTAATAGAGAGTCACGTGTACTTTTTACTTGGTCCCACGTAATTAAATTTCTATCCCATGTGTAAGACCAAGTATTAGCTGCTGCATCGTACACAACACCTTCACAACGGTATGCTTCGTGTGGCGGTAAAGGATCAAAATCTATATGTGTTCTACCATCTGGAAGGGCCCATGATCTTGTAGGAGCATCGCCATCAAAGTCTGTTGCAGCTAAAGTTGCTACTAATGGATCACGAGTCGGATCAACTTCTACTTTAATTTCTGTTGGTACAGGATTAAATGTTTCTCCGTCTGTTTCTACAGTTAATGCATCTCTCGGTTCAAGTTGCCCCGTTTCGGCATCTATAAACACCCATATCCTATCTGGTCCTGTATATGACCACGATGCTAGAGTGTAATTTTCTAAGTTAGGTTCACCACGTTTGTTTGGTGCTTTATAACTAAAATCTACATTTATTGTCGTCATTACTCATCCTATCTAAATATTAAATATACTTGGCCGCCGGCGCCCGGTGTTCCACATTGGCTAGTACAACCGCCTTGTGTATGCGATGTCATGCCACCTCCGCCTGGAAATGTTCCGAAGTAACATCCTGCGCCGTATCTATTCATACAGCAACCATTTTCAAACATACGTGTATGTCCTGTCATTGCAGGTCCTGGATTAACTTCATAAGTGTGGTTGTAACACCAGTTGTTATTAAACACATATGACAAATTTCTTGGATGTATTGTACCTGTAGCACCACTACCACTAATAGCTCCGCCGTTTTCTTGACAAACACGTTGACATGTGTAGCAATAAAATCCATTACATTGCCAATAACCGTGACAGCCACCACATGCTATAATACACCATGTACCCGGCTTACAAATATAAGAATTGGCACCGTTTTGGCAACTACTGTAACTTCTACAACAAGTTGAACCAGCTGCACATACTGTTATACTATCGCCAGGCGTAACCGGTGCATTAAATTCTACATAGCCTCCTGGACTGCCGCCACAACCAAATGTGCAACAATATCCGCCTGCGCCTGCACCACCGCCTGCCCAAACTTCGCCGCTGACGCTAGTCATATTAGGTCCTACAGTATATAAACAACACTTACCTCCGTTGTTACCTGTAGTAATATTAGTGTTAAATACCACTAACTCTTGCGGAACATTGGCTCCTCCTGCTTCGTATCCATATAAATAATCTCTTAAATTAGCCATTTTCTATCCTTATTCCGATGCAATATATAGTATTTGTACCATACCAGATCCGCCCGGTGCACCACAAACAGTACCACCTGCACTATTACCGCTCATGCCACCGTGTCCTGGATATGGTACGCAACCTCCCATAAATGCTAATCCATGACATGTTGCACAACCTGTCATACTCCATATTCCTGTCGTATGTGCATATGGCGCTCCTGGAGCAAACTGTTTGAAGTTGCACTTACCACCGTATGTCCATTTTCCGTGTCCTTGTACAGGACGAATACATAATGTTGCACCATTGACACACCCTGTTTGACAATTATTTAATGAATTACCGCAACTACAGTTACCGTAACTGAGTGTGCATCCGGCCGAGCCTCCGCTTACGCACATACAAGCTGTAGAGCCTTGACATATATATGATCCAAAACCGGTGCATCCGCAACAACTTGATCTACAGCACGTAGTTCCGCCTGCGCAAATTGTCCACTGAGTTCCTGGAGAAGTTTCAAATATTTTTCTTCCATAAGCGCCAGGGCCGCCGCTGCGGCCAGCGTGACAGTTAGGTGCGCCAGCGCCAGCGCCACCGCCTCCCCACAATTCTACACCTATCCATTTAACGTTTGCAGGCACAGTAAATAGACAACAGGCACCTCCGTTGTTAACATTAGACGGTGATGATGCTAATATCCTTACAACTGACATTGTGCCGTTTGTTGGTACTCCTCCGTCGGATCCGTAATCTAATAAACTTCTTAAGCCTGCCATTTTATATCCTTAATTATGCTGAATTTTCAGGTGATTCAGGAAAAATTACTTTATGAGCATCTTGGCCTATCCAGTTTGCCGGTAATGCTCTAAGTGCAGCCCTGTATGCTACCCAAGTTGCTTTTAAATCGTCTGGCATATCTGCCGGAACCTTATAATCTGAACTTTCTAAAGCAGTATCTCTTGCTGATCTTACATCGTCCCAAGTTACTTCTGCTTCTATAAAGCTATGTGTCCACGCACCATCTGCATAACGTATTGTTGTTCTATCTACAATTTCGTCTGGCGATTGTGGCCAATCATAGCTATAATCTGCTGTACTATCGTCTGCTAATGTAATAGTTTCAGTTACTGTTGAGCTTGCAGTAGATTGTGAATAACCGTTAGGGTCAATAATAGAAGCAATAAACGGATCATCCGCTGAATTAATCATTACCTTCAATGCACCCGCTGGAGTGCCTACATCGGCCCCATCATTCTCGTCTGTTAAAGTTGGCCACATACCCTGTGACATAATCCCTGTAGTTTCATCTACAAAAACATACCATTTATCTGGTCCTGTATATTCTGCATTTACTGTTACATTGTTACTTGTCGATGTGCTAAATTGCTCATCTGGAGCAGTAAAAGTAAATGCTGTTGTTATAATATTATTGTTTGGCATTTTTTTCTTCCTTTATGCATATGACACTCTAATTACTCCGCCCATTCCTGGAGTACCACAACGGCAAACTCCTGAACAAGTTATAGCGTTTGATCCTGGACCTGCTGGAAAGTGTCCGTATCCCCAGCAACAAGCATTACAATATGTAGTATTCGTACAAATTGATCTCGTAGCATTAAAAGTGCCTAATTGATAAGCACCTCCCATTACCCATTTATTAGTATTCAAACACCCACCTTCTTTATGTGTTGTATTTCTGATTGCTGGCATACACCATTCACCTGCTGATGTTTTACATACAACACATCCTGCACAACAGGTAGAGCCGTCTAATGTAAAGCACGATGTTCTACCCGGTTCACCTGATGGTGCACATGTTGTTGCTATTCCTGAACCGCTAACATATGTTGTTGCTCCTGTAGAGCCGTTACAACTTGAACTACAGCATCCGCTTCCTGCTGCGCATAGTGTATATGTACAACCAGCTACAGTTGAAATTGTACGCATTGCATACATGCCTCCTGAGCCAGTGAATACTGTTGCTTGACAGCATCTAGCAGCAGCACCATTAGGTCCTGATCCCCATAACTCAAAGGTAACTTGGGTAACACCATCTGGCACAGTAAATAAGCAACACCTGCCGCCGTTATTTTGACTTCGACTATCATTTGATACAGTAAACGAAGTTATTCCCGGATTAGAGGCCGGTGCTAAGTCTACTTTTAAACTACTTAAACTTGCCATTATGCTTCCTTATATTATGATCCTGCTAGGACCCAGCCATATGTTGCTCCGCTATAAACTAGGGTAGCTGCACTGTTGCCAATGTCTAACGCTAAGTCTTCTGCTAAGCCATGTATGTTATGCCCATTTCTTGCTACAGTACAATTATTCGTACCAAAATCTCCTGCGACATCAATAAACTGAATTGTATCGTTTACTAATGTTGTTGCCTGACTAGGTAGTGTAACTGTAACAGTAGCTGAACTTGTATCAACTAGCAAACGTTCGTTTGCTACTGCTGCTGTGTTTCCAGTTACAGTACGTACTGTAGTGCTTGCTGAACCTGTCGTTGTAATGTATCTTGCCATTTTAATTCCTTACTACAATGTATTTATCAAGACGAAGGTAATGGTGTTTCTACACCAAATCCTACTGCACTTACGTTAGCTGAGTTTGCACGTACAACTAACTTTTGGGTTGCACCAAGTGCAATACCCGTTCTCTCCAAAACTCCTTTTGGAGGTATTTCTGTTTCATACTCTATGTATTCTGCTAAAGCTGGTACGTCTAAGTCAGCTACAGCTAATCTTACTGTGATTGTTTGGTTACCTCTGTTACAGAATGACACACTAGCAATAGTGAATGTATCTGCAGGCACAGTATATAATGTTGTGTCTGTTGCGCTTGTTAGATCGTTTGCGCCTAATCTTCCCGATGCCATTTTTCTTTCCTTTATCTATGCGTTTAAAAAGTACTGTAACGCTAATGGTGTTCCAGATACCCCTTGGGTGAAGTTTGTTGTTGCTCCTACAATAATTGTAGAATTATCAGTTGTGGAAATTGTATTTCCTGTAATTTGTATATTACCGGCAACTAATGTGTTAACGTTTAGTGTAGCACCACCACCGCCAATTTGTGCGTTAATATACGTTCTTATAGCCCTTTGGGTAGGAACAATGTTGTCGCTATCTGCTGCAAAAGTTCCGTCTGTACTAAATTCTCTAATTGTAGCACTTGTACCGCCTAAGCTAACACTACCAAGTTGTAGTTCTTGTAGACCACTAACACTAAAGTTATCAGCATCTAGTGTAGCAGTACCTGTTGCCTGTTCAACTGTAAACAAGTCGCCAACTCTAAAGTTACCATCCTGGTCTGTACTTGTATAGAATACTCGTCCACCGCCAGACTCTCTTGTTTCAGCATCTGCGTCAGGCGCATTTGCAGGAATTCCAGGATAGTTAGTATCAGTAAAGTTACCAGTACCTATATCTAAGAAATCGTGTCCTGTCAAACGTACTTGAGAATATCTTATTCGTAGTGTTACCTGTGCGCCATGCGCTGGCTCTGAGTCTACCGGTATTTCTGGGCTTACTTGTAATCTAGCAGAATATGGTCCAGATCCCTGAAGTTCAAATACTTCAACTAGTTTATATATAGTCGAGTCGCCTGCAATTTGTACGTTTGAACCAGGTAAAGGCTCATTTACAGATGCTTCTACATATAAATATTTTCCGCTTTGTTTTACATCAGCATAACCGTCGCCGTCAATAGCTGTTGAACATGTTTCGTATCCTGTACCTCTATCACTAAAGGTAGGCGGTCCTAATACCCCGTCACCTATTCTTACTTCTAATGGTGCATCAATTGTATTAATAGGATCTGTTATAGTTACTGTTGGCGGGTTAAGTGGATCGTATCCGTTGCCTGGATCAAATAATGTTATTTGGAATATTTTTCCGCTTGCAACTTTAACTCTTGCTCGTGCAGTTGTTCCTGACACAGGATCGCCGATTGATATTCTAGGTTCAACTCTATATTGAGATGTTTGATCTAGTGCAGCTTCAACCGCAGTACCTGGAACTAAATGATCCCATCCAGACGAGTCGTCGCTCATTTTTTTGATTGTTGCTAGTTTTGTACCTGCATTATATGTATCAATATACCCGTACTGTCCAACACCGACACCGTCTTCAATATATACAGCCATGCCAATATAATCAGCACTATTTGCTGTATCAGTTGCTGACAATGTAATAGATGTAGTTGTGCCTGTTTGTGCATTATTTAAAGATGTTTGGTAATCAGCACCACCATAATTTCCTGCACTATTTAACAACCTTATTTCAAATATACCGCCGTCATTTGTATCTATTGCGCCTACTGCTACGTCAATACCTTCACCAATAAATGTATAAGTTGCAGTTGTATATGATACACCACAGTTTGCATATTCTAGTGCTAAAATTCTATCACCGTCGGTAATAGTCTCTGCAACGTTTGCTTCTGTATAGTAGTTATTGACTGTACTTGTATTAGGCACTTCTGTTGAGTCAATGCCTTCTGCTACTGATCCAAATGCACCATATGAGTTGTTACCGTTAGTAGCACGAATCTTACCACCGTTTTCTGCAAGGTAACCAATATGGTTGTAGTATGTAAACACACTAACAAGCTCTGATCTACCTAAGTTTGTAACCCAATATCCAATGCCATCGCTCAAGATTTGTGTAAAGTCGTTTGCAACAATTGAGTCGTTACCACCATCATGTAAGTTGCCATCTACTTTTAACCCTATACAGCCTGTGCCAAATGTTGACACATTTTGTATGTATGGTGATTTACTATGAATCCAAACTAGTCTATCTGTTTCATCTTCACCTGGATCTAAACTTACATAGGCGCCTGCACTAGGACGACTTGTACCAAACGCATTTGCTCCGCTAAGTGATCCTGTTAAGCCTGCAAGTGTACAGTTTCTTATTCCGCAACCATTTCTTACATAAAACATATTTGCTGTTTCATTGCCTGAAGCAGGCTTAATTTTTGTAGAACGTAACTCGTCGCCTACTATTGCTGTATGTGCAGGAATAGAAATTGGTAATTGCTCTAAGTACTCACCTGTTTTAACAAATACAGTTGTATTAACAACTTGTTCTGCAGGTAAAGAATTTGTATTGCCAGCTGTAATAGATGCAGTAATTAACCCTACTAAAGTATCATATGTAGTTTCTGCATCAGCTTCTTCTGTCAATGTACCGTCAATAGTTTGTGTTACAGGTGTTGCAACACTGTTTTCAGTTTGATAGTTTGTAGCTGGAGCAACATTGCTTAACACAGCATCAACAACTTCTAAACTATAATTGATAGATGCAACAGTTTCTGTTTCTTGTCCAAGAATATAGCTTGCACCTGCTGCGGTAAAATATGATTGCGCTGTTTTTCTTGTTTCAACATTTCCGCCATGTGATATATCATATCCTACTGCTTTTACAATCTTTTTCATATCTCGCAAGCACAAAGCCTTATCATATGTAAATGCATTTGTAAATGGTGCAATACTATTTGCAATCTGATAATCAGTCCATTCTACAACTTCTGCTGCAATGAAATCTACATTTGCATCTAATAATGCCTTTGCGTTGTGTCTTCTAGTTGAAGTTAAAATGTAATTCATACAATATGCTACACTAGCATATGGTCTATCTAAGGTTGTTCCAAATCCGTCTGCATCTGTTCCGTTTGGTGCTACGTAAAATACGTTTTCAACAAATCCAAAATCAATCCATTCAGGCGCAGTTGCACTTGCATTAACTGCTAATACCTGTCCTGGATTTCCTATTGGTAATCTAGCCGGTCCTGACCCTGCATAATATAATATATCGCCGTCAGTTGTAAGTGTATTTTCTTCCGCAGTTGAACTTACAATATTCCAATATGTACCATTTGTATCTAAATCTGGTTTGTTTGACGCAATGTCTGCTATGTGTGCCAAGATACAAACATATGCATTTCCGCTAAAATTAACCACGTCTCCTGCAACATATGACGTTGCATCAGCCCATGCACTAGTCCAATAGAAGCCTTCGTTTAGTTTGTCCCAGTAGCTTGCATTAGGCGGAATATTGCCGACGTTATCAGCATTACAAAGATATGTGTAACCGTTTAATCTTATAACATCACCTACTTTATAATTTGTAGCAATGTCCCAGTCGCCTTCTAAATTAAATCCAGTTATAAATAAATCCCAGTCTGCAGGTGTTGTCGATGGTACACTGTTGCTGTGATCTGATTTTGCGATATACGTATATCCACCATATGTTACAATGTCACCAGGTTGATAAATTGTGCTATTGCTCCATGAATCTTCAAATTCTATGCCGGGTAAATATACATCCCAATTAGATGAATCAGCAGCAAATGTCCCGGTGGATGTGTGTTCTGCTGTGGAAATATATAAGCTAGGTCCGTTTTTTACAACATCGTTTACTGTATAACGTGTAGTAGGTGCCCACGCTGCTCTGTAATTAATGCCATCGTACATTAAATTCCAGTTAACAATATCATCTTCTAAACCTGCTGCAACAGTAGCTTGTGATGTGTGTCCGGTAGAGCACATGTAAATTCTTCCGTAATAATTTACAACATCGTACTCTTTGTAACGTGTGCTTGTTGTCCAAACACCTTTCCAATCCATACCTCTTGAAAAGACTGACCATTTTAAATCATCAACTTCTAACCCGTCTACAATATTTGCAGCACTTGTATGCGCTTGTGTACAAATATACGTAGCTGTGCCATATGCTATAATATCATTGATTTTATATTTTGTGTTTGTGCTCCAGGCTCCTGCGTAATTTAAACCTTCAGCAAACAAATCCCAGTTTGAAAGATTACCTTCAAGACCTATTAAGACATCAGCATTAGACGTGTGTCCTGTATTACATATATACAAGAAACCGCCGTTTTTAACAATGTCATTTACTTTATAATATGTTGCAACATTCCAATCGCCGCGCCATGCTAAACCGTCGCCGAACTGTTCCCATTTTGGTTGGACATCATTAAGATCTGTTTCAAGATCACTACTTGCTGTATGTGCAAGGATGGCAATAAATGTTTTACCACCATACGATACAATATCGTCACGTACATATTCAGTACCTGCGGTCCAGGTACCCTTCCAGATAAATCTGATTCTACCGAGTTTAAATTCAGCCATTCGGTTCACTCTCCCCTATAGGCAATTGCTTAATATTATTTATCCTTATCCAAATTTAAGGCGCCGTAAACAATTGTGACATTATATATAACCCTGAATAACTTTGCAGATTAATTGCAGCATCCACATTAATTTGTGTTGCTGTGGCATTTTCATTCAAATTTATTCCTTGTATGTCGACACGTAATTGGCTTGTAAGCAATGCGTTTGCGTTAATTATTGATCCGCCACTTGAAATACGACTAGTAATATATGCAGCTATTGCTTTTTGTGTAGGCACAACATTATCACTATTATCTACAAATGTAGGATCTGTACTAAATTCTCTAACGACAGCGTTTGTACCACCTAGTACAATACCACCGATTCTAAGTTCATCAAGGCCTGACAAATCAAACTGTGAAGCACTAATTGTAACTGTACCAGTTGCCTGATCAACTTTGAACAATTCACCAACTCTAAAGTTTCCGTCTTGGTCTGTACTCGTATAAAATACTCGTCCACCACCGGATCCTGCTGTTTCTTGATTTTGTCTTACTTCGTTATCTGATGTAAATCCTTCTGTATATCTTTGTGGATATGCTGTTGAAGTAAAGTTACCGGACCCTATGTCTAAAAAATCGTGTCCAGTTAATCGTACTTGACTAAAGTTTTGACGTATGTTAACAAATGTATTATGCACCGGTGCTTCATTAATATCTAACGGCGGTGTAATTTGGAATTCTGCAGACAATGCAGGTTCTGTACCTTGTAAATTACTAATTTTTTGTATATAAAATTGTTTATCTAATCCTGTAAATGTTATAGCGTCACCTGGTCCAGGTGCTCTAAGCAAATTACTAACTTGGACTATACCGCCAACTGGAAATTGATCTGCAAATCCATCGCCGTCTATAGTTACACTTGTTTTAAAATACAATGATCCAGGATCTAATATACTAGGCTGTGCTAAGACACCGCTTGCAAGTCTCATATCATACTGTGCATCTGTGACAGACTGACTGTCTATTATTTCTGATGCAGGTGGATTTTGATAATTACTGCCTGGGTCTAAAATAAAGAATCCGTCAATTCTGTTAGATTTTATATTGGGCCTAACAACAGCCCTTGCACCATACTCTAAGAATTGCATATTTGAAGAACTTGTATTGTTAACTAATACCCATGCACTGTAAGGACTATTACCGTCGCCGATATATTCAACATATGAAAGTGCTGACCAAGTTTGTCCTCCGATAGGTGTAATAGCTCTCCAGTTAATTGCATCTTGGCTAACATTTAAAACGCCGTTATTTGCTACTGCTATCATTAAGCCATTGTTTATGTCTATTCGCCATACCCCTACACTAATTGCATTTGGATCAGCTTCTGCACCTTTAAAATGATTACCTACACTAAACTGTAAAGGTTCATTATATACGCTTCTTGTGTATAAAGGTAAACTCGGATTTATACCGCCTATATCTCTAGCACATGCAACAAATGCATTAGAGCCGCCATCAAGGTCTGTTAATTCATATCCTGCTAAGGTTGATAAAATACTTCCTCCGGATAACGCACTCCAGCTGCCACCATTATCAACACTATCATATACAACACCAGTTGTATCAGCTATAACCCATCTGTTAGAGTCAACTGCTACAAAGCTAAAGCCTCCTGCTTTACCTGTATTTTGTTGCGACCAAGAAACACCGCTATCAGTAGATACAGCTACGTTTTGTGTTCCAGTTGCAACAGCAATCAATGTAGCGTTATACCGTTTAACATCTTGGTATGATAGATTTGGTGCTGCACTAGATGTTGCCCAGTTAATACCGTCTGATGATTCTGCTACTTCTCCTGTAGTAGCAAACGCCATGAACTTAATGCCAGTCCAAATTGCAGATTTCCAATCAGCACTTGCAGGCAACGTTGTATTGATCCAAGTCTGTCCTGTTGTTGAATAAGCAACAACATTTGAACCTAATGTTGTAGCAATATTCACATTTCCGTTAGAAGCGACAGCACCTAATTCTTTAAAACTACCAGTTGCTTGAGTAAATGAATTATATTCAGGATCTTCTATGTCAAAATATGGTTCAATTACATAACGAGTAGTACCGTCAAGTGTTGTGCTTATAGCTTTGCCTGCAACAAATGTATTCCAACCAGTTTGTCCCCACATATTTTCTATAGTAGCAACTTTCGTACTAGGATCGTATGCACTTATTTTGCCCCATTGTCCTGCACCTAAACCGGCTTTAATAAAAATATTCATACCGACATAACTATTATCATCTATAATTTCTGAAGCTGATAACGTAATACTAGTTAAGCCACCAATTTGAGCGTTGTTTTCTATTCTTCTATAATCAGCGCCGCCTATGTTACTAGAATCTTCTGGTTCTTTAATTCTAATTTCTGAAACACCTTTATATCTAGTATGCTGTGCTTCTAAGTTACCTGCTACGCCCGAACCTGTAATTATATATTGTGCTGATGTGTAATCTTGACCAGCATGACTATAGGATAGGCCGATAATTTTTCCATTTTCGTCTGAGTAAACTTCAGATGCTTGTGCTTCTTTAGCTCTGTTATTTAATGTAGCAGTGATAGGCAATTCTTCATCATTTACACCTTCTGCTACTGATCCAAATTGACCATACGAATTGTTACCATTTGTAGCACGTAATTTACCGCCACCTGTTGCAAGATATCCTATATGACAATAATAGGTAAACACACTAACAAGTTCTGATCTGCCTTCACCGCTTGCCCAGTAACCAATGCCGTCACTTAAGATTTGTGTAAAATCGTTTGCAACCATTGATCTATAGCCTCCGTTGTGCAGAGCTCCGTCAATTTTCATTCCAGTACATCCTGTACCAAATGCTGAAACATTTTGCACATAAGGAGATTTACTATCAATCCAAGCAGTTTGGTCGTTTGGACCTGTTCCAGGATTTAAACTTACATACGAACCTGCGGTTGGTCTTCTTGTTAAGTATTCGTTTAGATCTCCTAGTGTCCCGTTTAACCCTTGTAAGGTGCAATTACGTAACCCGCTGCCATTAGACATATAAAACATATTTGCAGTTTCAAATCCAGTAGCTGGTTTAATTGCTACACTTCGTAATTCGTCTCCTACAATTGCAACATCTCTTGGAACAACAATGGGTAATTCTTCTTCAAATGTTCCGGTCTTGAGGAAAAGAGTTGCAGGAGATCTAGCTGGAGCATCAGCTGCTATATACTCACATGCATATTTAATTGTCCTAAATGGTGCTCCTTCGGAACCATTTTGTATTGTATCTGCTCCGAGTAAACTAACATAGTAAACTTTAGGTGTAGCCTGGAATGCAGACCATTCAATAGGTGGTAATGACGGGGCTGTATTATCGACCTTTAGAGTATTACCAGCAGTGCCGATAGGAAATGCTAAATCATCAGTGTCTCTTCTATATTTTATATCACCTACATTAATAAGAACGTTAGTAGCACTACCTAAAATAAGCACTTCCCAATAACTGTTGTCAGCATCTATATCCGGTCGTACTAAACTACTGTCGTCGCCTCTGTGAGCTTGTACACAAGTATATGCTGTTCCTGCATAGGTTGATACATCACCTAGTGCATATCTATTTGTAGAATTCCAAGGACCTTTCCATGCTTGTCCTCTAACTATTCTATCCCAACTTGTGCTATCATTAGTAGGTGTTATTGATGAAAAGTTGTACATGCCGCTATGATTTGCACATACAGGATAAAATTCTCCCCAATTAAATTCCGGTTCAATTCTTATTTTTCTAGAATTAGCAGCACTAAAGCCGCTTATATATAATTCAGGTGTAGTTTCAATATCGTCCAGTAAATATACAGGTCCTGCAAGGTAATTATAAGAACCGTCAACATGATGCCCGTTAGCAATAGTGCTAAAGTACATTGGATGTGTATTGTTTGTAACATCTGTCTGGTCAATTATATATGTGTTACCTGTTACTAAAAATAAATTAGGAGTAAGAATGTCATTGACATGATATCTGTTTGCACTGTTTACTTCTTTAACTGTAACTTCGTATGTAATAGTCGTTGGTTCTTCAATCGGATAAGATGATGTATCTTGTGTTGCAACATATAAGTCGCCGCCATCTCGTGCTACATCACCGGTTTTATATAAAGTATCAGCAGTCCATTGTCCTCTAAAGTTGTAACTTGTTGACACTAATGTCCATTGCGCACTAGTAGTAGAAGGAATATTTCCAACATTTAAGTTACTAATACTTCTATAAGTATAACCTCCGTATAAAACCATATCTCCTATTTGATATGATAATGTTTTATCATACGCTGCTTCGTACCCTGTTCCAGGAATATAAAGTGTCCAGTTACCTGGTGTAAATGTTGAATTACTTACAACTGCCTGTGTAATGAATAAACTGTTATTCCATTTTATAATATCATTAGGTAGATATACTGTGTCATTTGCATAATTACCTCTGTAACGTGTACTGTCTAATACAATTTCCCAGTTGCTAGAATCAATAGGCAAGCCTAACAATTCGTTAGCATTAGATGTATGTCCTGTAGTACAGCGGTATATTCTACCACCATATGTTATAACATCTCCTAGTACATATCTATTTCCAGTGCCCCATGTAAATCTATAATTATCAGAAGAATTAATTAACAGCCATTTTTCTTGATCAGATTCTAATCCTTCGGTAGTTGACCTTGAAGTGTGTTCTTGTATACACTGATATATAGCACCATTATATGTAACCACATCGCCTACAAAATAGCTGCGAGATACAGTCCAACTTGCTCTCCAATCAGAAGTTTTAGCAATGAATGTCCACTTTTCAATGTCTGCTGCAACTCCATCTGTTGTTAAAGCTGCACTTGTATGTCCTGCAATACAGCTATAAATTGTAGCGCCATATTTAATAAGTTCACTTGTTTCATACTTTGTACTAGCAGCCCAATTTCCTCTCCAGCGTTGACCTTCTGCCATTAACACCCATCTTGGTTCTGGATTGCCATACTGGTCGAGTGCGTTTAGATCATCGTCGAATGAAGAAAGCGAAGATATATGCCCTATGAGACATACATAAATTTTACCACCTACGACTGCAATATCATCTTGACTAAATGAAGTACCGTTAGCCCACGGACCTTTCCAAACGTATTTAAATCGTGATATATTAAATTCTGCCATTTTCTTTCCTAATTATACATCGTCTGAGTAAGTGTAACCTTGGTTAATTCTTACAACAAATTCTCCGTCGTCGTTAATATAATAATAAACATTTCTATCATCCCAACGGAATTGTTCGTAGTTTAAGTTTCTATATACAAGGTTATGATATGTATCTCTACCTTCAAAAAAGTCTTGTCCTGGAGTAAATCCTGGATAATCTTGACTAGGGTCATCACCAACGTTGTTTATTTGAATTCCATCTGTAACATTCAGTTGGTCAACTTTTGCAAAATATAAATATCCATCTGGATCTCTTCTTAAACCATAGAAGTATCTTGCACCTCCTAAGGAATCTGCAAGCATTCCTGCATCATTACCTACATAAAAATCAGCCATGTCAATCTCCTATATTGTATTTATCAGATAGCATTATTTGGATAAGAATACCCTGCACCCCAAATAACACGTACTACTCCTCTACTACCGGCTGCCCCTATGTCATTAGGTATACCTGTACTATTGCCTCCTGACGAACCGCCACCGCCGCCGCCAAACTCCCCACCAGTTCCAGAACCATCGGCGCCGCCTGACCCTCCTGATCCATTTTTGTCAGAAGTATATGAACTAGATGCACCTTGTGAACCAGCATTACCACTAACACCTACACCGTTAACTCCTACTCCGCCGCCTCCGCCGCCGGTTGTAGGATCATAATAGCCTTGGCCATATGAAGTGTAATAAAAGTTAGCAGATTCGTGAGCTCCGCCACCGCCTCCACCTGAACCGTTTCCTGGATTAGAAGTTACTCTACCTGCGCCAGATCCACCAGATCCTTGATAACCTCCAGCACCACCGCCACCACCGCCACGTTGCCCGTCAGTATGACCTCCGATTCCGCCGTCACCGCCGCCAGTGTTACCAGAAGCAATTACCGTAGCATCGTAAACTCTGTTACTTCCTCCTGCTCCGCCGTTATCTGTATTACCTCCAGTGCTATTGGCGAAGGGTGTAAATGTTGCCCATGTTTGCTTACCACCGCCGCCGCCACCGGCTGCTAAAAGTTTTGTAGTACTCCGTCTAATATTACTTTCACCTCCGTTGCCGCCATTTTCTTGAATTGCTGTACCTGCGCTGCCACCCGCTCCTACAGTGATTGATATAGTTTCACCTGCTGTTACTGGAATACTCTCTGCCCAAGCAACTGCACCTCCGCCACCTCCACCACCGGAACCTGTGTTAGTAATATCTACTGAACCCTGTGTTTGAGGATAAGGATTAGTGCCTGAAACCATATGTCCGGATCCGCCACCACCGCCTCCGATTACTACTGCGCTAATACTACTAACACCGCCGGGTACTACCCATTCTTGACTTGATGTAAATGACTTTGTACCTGTTGACGGGGTTTCACTAGTATCGTTTATTGTAATGCTATTTGAGTCAAACACATTTCCGTCTGGATCAGTTATTGTAATTGTAAAACTTTCCACACTTTCAGAAATATTATCGTTTGATATAGGAAATTGCAAAGCCGAACTAAATCCGTAATATGTAGCATTTACTTGAGGAGTAAATGTACCTGAAATAGCTGTAATAAAGTCTCCTGAATCTATATTTGTACCCGACACTGCATATGAATGGGTGCCCTGTGAAGCACAATCTATATTAGCAGTAACGACTGTACCTTCGTCGTATACTAAAGTGGGTATTCTAAATTCAACAGTAGGTTTAATAGTTAATTCGTCTGTTGTATGAACTGTATTACCTAGTCCATCTAGGATACTTATACTAAATTTATTTTCTATTGTTTCAGAATCTGCTGTAGTCACAATAGTAAATGATCCAGAATTTTCTTGAATATAAAATGGTTCTGTGCGAATTGATTCATCCACCATATTTAATTGTCCGCCCATATCTAAGTGCGCACTACATTGATAATATAATCTATTAGGAGCATTTAATGGAACGGTAAATTCACAAACACCTGATGTAACACCTTGACCGGTTACCCCAGTAGGGTATAAATTTACGTTACCTGCAACAGCATCAGTCTTAATATAAAAAGGATGTCCAGGAGCATTGACACTAAATCTATATGTACGTCCTCTTATTAATGTTAAATTAGGGTTATTAAAACTTGAAAGTCCATTTCCAGTAAATGTATAATAATCTGTTAAAGTATTAACAATATTAAATGATATTGGAGAAGAAGTATCGCTTGTAAAATCAAAATTGTTAGTAGAATTATGATTTATATAATACTTATATGCACTACCATCTAATACACTTTGTGTAGAAACTGTTCCAATTATAGATTGGCCGCCTCTTACAATCGTATTATCAAATGTTACATCGATAGTAGGTGCAGTATCGTTTTCAATTAATGTTAGTGTTATACTATCATTACCTTCTATTTCATATAACAAGCTAGGATTATATATAGTAAATGTAGCCGTTGCATCACCTATATAAATTTCTGACAATTCAGTAGGAATTGAAATAGATAAATCAGTTTCATCAGATTGCCAAGCAGATACTCCACTAGTACCAACAAATCTCGAATCAGCATTTGTTAATGTCCAAGCAATAGTAGGTCTGTCTGATAAGGAACTAACTCCATCGACTAAGTGTTCTCGCTGTAGTATTACAGTAAATGTGTTTCCTTCATCGACAGAAACATTAGGCGTTGATATTGATATTGTTTTCACTTCATCTATAGTATCATTAATTCTTATTGTGCTTGTATTATTAGCATCATCGATTATATAATTGCTTGTAGCATTTAAAATTCTAATTGTGTTAAATGTAGAAGTTTGTAATCCTGCTGTAGATGAAACAGGAATATTTATATCGTTAGTTAATGCAGTTCCTGCAATACTTACAGTGCCACTTGTTAAAGTTACTCTGCTGTCGTTTAATGCTGTACCAAAACCCCAAGATATTACAGTAGTATCGTCTGGTGTAGCATCTGCACCGTTTCTTTTATATACTCTAGATAATGTAACGCTACCTGTTTCGCCCTCTGTAAAAATCGCACTACTAGCAATTCTTACAAGTTTATACAAATTGTTTATTGTAATTAGTGAATTACCAGTAACAGTATATCTTGCATCTGAAACAGAGTTAATTTCTATTATATTTGTACTACTAGGTGCTTCAGTATTATTAGGAGCTATACTAAGGTTAATTGCCGCTTCGGTTTCGCCTGCGGGTATAATTGTAGATCCTGAAGTTGTGTTCCATCTGTCATCTGGATCGTCACCTACATTTTCTCCCCTAATACTCCAAAATACAGTAATAGGTAACCCTAAGTCAGATGTGCCATTTCTTATAGAAGTACGTAGTAATTTAACAGATATAGTTTCTCCTTCGTCAATATTATATGTTGGAGATAGCCATCCTATTTCTCTTACAGGGGGGTTAGGATTAGTCTGTATACCTAAGGTTGCTGTATTGGTTGAAACTGTATATTCATCTGTTGACGCAGTTAAATTAAATGTGAAAGTTCCTGTATTAGAACCAGCAGTATCACTAATTGCATCATCTAAGACCGGAATAACAATATTTTGTACATTAGATCCTGATTCAAATTGCAATTCTCTATCAACATTAATTGCATCAGTATCAACAGTATTAGGAATTGTGCCTGTAAGTTTATAAGATATAATAGGAGTGTCTTCGTTAAAATTTAATGTTGTTCCATCTTCAACTTCGTATACATCGTCGTTATGCTGAGGAGTTTGAATTGTTTGTCCTTCATATTCTCTACCACCTCCCCAAACTATTCTAACTGCTCCGTCGCCTCCACTTGGTCCTGGAAAACATTTATCAGCATCAGTTCCTGGCCATTCATACCCTGAAGCACCGTGTCCAAACCAACCAGTGCTAGGAGAAGTGTTTGCGCCGTATTTTTTATATACTAATGCACCTGTTGATCCGTTTGAACCTTTATATCCGTTTACATTATTTCCACCTATACTTTGTTGGCAAACTTGCCAAAGTCCTGTGCCACCGCCGCATTGTCTGTATCCACCTGCACCACCGCCACCGGATCCATCGAGTCCGTAAGGCGCAATGCCACTTCTTGGTCCACCGGACCCGCCATTGCCACTGTAGCCTGCTGTGCCACCGCCACCGCCTGGCCAGCCTTCAAGTATAGCACCATCTGAATCAGTTGATCGCTCAGTCCCTCCACCGGATCCTCCGTTGCCGCCGCCGCTACTAGATAATGCACTATCTACAACGTATTGACCGCCTGTAGATAAAGGTTCATAGTTATTCAAACCTGAAATCCCACCGCCACCGCCACCACATGCTGCCATAAATTGACAATTATTTCCCATATGGCATATTCTACTAGTTTGTCCGGATAACCCTGCATCTCCTGTTTGTCCTACTCCTCCTTCTCCTACTTCTATTTTTATACTGTCTCCAGAAGTTACTGATGCTGTTCCCCAAGCAAGGCCTGCACCTGCGCCGCCTTTACCCCAAAACGCCCCTAATTGAGTTCCGTAGGCGCCGCCGCCAGCTCCTCCTCCTCCGATAGCTACCATACTAATTTCAGTTACACCACTTGGTACATCCCATGTATACGTACCGGGAGAAGTGTATGCAACCTGTCCTTGAGGTTGTAAGTTGTTTACTTCAAATGTCCTTAATATAGGAATATTAAAGGATTGTGCAGCATTATCTAATACAACAAGTGTTGCACTCGGTTGGTCAATACTAACTGTCTTGTTATATGTTGCTGCTCCTACAGGCGAGCTACGAATTTCAAATCGTCTGCTATAAGCATACACATCTGCATTAACAGTAGCTTTTAATTTGTATACAGTATTTTGGTAATCATCATCTGTTTCGATTTTTAAGACAGTTAAATTGTCTCCAGATTCAGTTGTGCCGTAATCTTCAAAAGTAAATGCAGGAACATTTACTAAATTAGATGCCGTATCTTGTTCAATAGTATAAGTTACTGATTTCCTATTTGATATAATTCCTACTCTTACTATAGAATTATTAGGTACTATAATTTCTGATAATTGAGTTTCAAATTCAATAGAACCCGATGTTCCGCTTGCAGAAAGGATGCCAACTATACCTATATCAGACATATTTTTTCCTAACTAAAATTCTGTCCAGCGACAAATCCATAAAAAACTGTGCCGCCATCAACAGATAATAATGTAATGATATCTTTACCACTTGTTGTTAATGTCGGAGGTGATCCTTGCGACCAAATTATTTGCCCAGGCCATGTTATGTCATATGTACCACTGTTTGTTATAACTAATGTAATTGTAGAACCTGCGGACGCAGCATTACTTAAAGTTAAATTTGTAACATTACTGTTCAAATCCAAATTAAATACGTTAGATGCTGCTAGGTCTAATTCAAGTGATCCTCCTAAAGATCCTAAATTAAGTGCAGGTTCATTACCAGCTCCTTTAACTTTAATGTAACCTTTCATATTAGATCTAACTTCACTTTGATATACATATGTTCCTGCCGCATCAACTGGAATCTTCCAATACAAAGAACCGCTGGTCTTACCTTGTGCTGATATTCCGACTGCCTGCGTTCCATCATCAGAAACATGTACTAAACCATCATTATAATCATTACCATTATAATCTTGTATACGAACTGCGTCACCAGTTGTGTCTAAATCTAACCTCATAATAGTTCCAGCGAATGCTGAAAGCATAGGATTGTTACCATTATTTGGATCTTCAGCAACTTTATAATTAGCACTTTGTGTTGATAATGTGTATGCACTTGCAGCAGAAAATGCAATTTGTCTATATTTTAAATCTGTGTTAGCAAAAAATGTTCCGTCATAAAATATCAAATCACCTGCTGATAAATCAGTAAGTCCTACATCAGTTAAAGTAACAAATGAAGTTGAGCCGCTACCGCCTCCACTTCCGCCACCTAGAGATGTTGCTTTCCACAGGTTTTTTGCTAATACATATGTATATAAGGTATTAGATGCAATAAATTCCTGTCCATCTGTTGGACTATTTGGAAAGTTTATTTGGGCCATATGTTATTCTCCTAACTATATTTATTGAATTATCAGTAGTGTATCGGCAGTCGTTTGAAATGTTGATGTAGGTACTGTTGGTGATCCATTATAAATTAAACCTTTGCTTACCCTAACAGGTCCAAAAACACCGTTAAATCTGTTAGGGGCATAAGGCCACCATGCAAAAGTAATTGCTCCAAAAGAGCTTATATGTCCAGGTGCATTATTTTGCCACGTCCAAGTGCCTCCGTTTCCTGTTGCATTAAGCCACCATCGAGCTACCATTGATCCATTTGAACTAGTTGAAAGTTCTGCTGTTAGTAATCCCCACGTATTAAGAGCTAGGGTGCCTGCACTTGAACCGATTGATCCACTTGGACTGCCCGACGCTGCTCTATACCTCCATTGACAAGCACTATTGGACATGTAATCAACACCATGATACATTGAGTTTGCCGGGTCGCTTACTCCGAATATTGTATCACCGCGCATAACAGGGTTTACCCACATTTCAACAGTTATTTGTGTTTGTACCCCGTATTGCGATTGAAGACTAAACTGAGGTCCGCTACTTTGAGTTCCGTTAGAAGCAAAACTTAAATTACTAAATTTTTTCGGACTACTTGTACGACGAAAACCTGAAGGTAAATTCATAGTTGACACTGACACAATATTAGCTGATACATTCACGTTATTAATAGTTATTGCACTTGTTGTATCAACTACAGTTCCACTTGTACTTACAGTTCTAATTTGTACTTGGAATGTTTCTGGATTTTCAACTACAGCATCTATAATAGGTGTAACCGTAAACTGTCCGGCATTATTTGAAATAGTAAAACTACCACTAGAAACATTAAACTCACTAGCTCTAGTAACAGTCCAATATAATGTAGTTGCATTTGGAACAGCAGTTGTTGCTACATTAATTGTTACTGAACTACCTTCACTAACAGAAAATGTTGTCGGTGTCGCTGTGTAAGTTGGAACTGCTGGCGGTACATACGTAGTTTCATAACCGTTTGAATCTGCTAATGCTACATTAGTTGAAGGGAATGCTCTTCCTGATCCCCAAATAATTCTTACTGCACCCTTGCCAGCAGTTGTATTTTCTAAACCAGGATATGAAGGCACATAATTAGCAGCACCAGCATCTCTTTTATATACTACACCGGCGCCCCCGCCGTAATCTCCGCCGTTTGCTTGCTGGCTGTTGATGCCTCCACGAGTTCCGTCATCACCTCCAGATCCGCCTTTACCTGCAAATAAAGTAGTAGCACTTGTTGCAGCTCCTCCTGCACCATTTGCACCCTGACCGTATACTCCTACACCGCCACCTCCGGTAGTAGGTATTGTCCCAGTAAAATTAATATCACCTGAGCTATAATGACCGCCACCGCCGCCGCCACCACCGCTGCCTGCATCACCAGCATCTAGAGTTGTATTACTAGAAACGCCTGTGTGGCTGCCTGCATTACCGCCGTTTCCGCTATAGCCACCTGCTCCGCCGCCTGATTTCGATCCTGTTACATAGCCGCCGCCTTGACCTCCATGCCCTCCTGCGCCTCCACCATCTCCTACCACTTCGGTACCAGTCCTTGATGTAGCATTGGAGCCGCTGTCTCCGCCCTTAGCACTGACAGTAGCTGAACTTATAAAATAACTACTTCCAGACTGGATCACAGGTCGGCCTTCTGAGCTCGTCGTTGCGCCGTTGCCTACAGAAACAGTGTAATCTTCTCCAGGTATAACAGGTATAGAATTTTTCCAAGCTAGGGCGCCTCCTTCTCCGCCGTATAGGCTAAAGTCAGCTGCGCCGCCACCGCCGATTACCACTGCACTAACACTGGTTATACCAACTGGTGCAGTCCATGTATACGTACCAGGAATATCATATAGTATACCCCCGACTACAGGTGTAGTAATAATTGGAGCAGACATTGCTCCATGGAATTGACAAATATAATAGAAAGTATCATCTGTATGTACAGTCCACCGAATTGTTCCGTTAGATGTACCATTATTTGGTATTTCGCTTCCGTTAATAGTAATTGTATTGCCCGTACCATTATTTGCTACCGTTTTAAGAAAAAACGGATGTCCTGGACTATTAATTACAAAATCTACAATATCATCTACATAAAATAATAAGGTTGGATTTTGTCCACTAACTACTCCGTTTCGATCAGTACCGGTCATTGTATAAGCCGATGCACCAGAAGCAGTTACATTGATTGTAAAATCAGGATTTGTGTTACCTACAGGATCAATACTAGTATCAGAAATAGTAAACTCGGCTGAAGTAGCATTAGTAGCATTTCCTAACGAGTCAGTAGCATCTAAAGAAAAAGTTGCTATATCAACACCATCAGTTGTAAAATCAGCTTTTGCTACTAATGTTACAGTTGCAATGCTATTATATATAACAGCAGTTCCTTGAAAAGGTCCTCCTGTAACATCAGAATTACTAATTCCTTCCCATAAATACCCAACTGATGTGCCATCTGATACTCCAGTTGTAGTTATAGTAACAGTCATAGTGTCACCTTCGTCTACAGCGCCGCCGATTGGAGATTTAATTAAAGTGTATGTAGGAGCACCTGCATAATAACTATTTTCGTATATTTTTTTCCAACCGCTATTTGCTGTTTTTAGAATATAGAATGCATCTTCGCTAGTAATCCATGCTATTGTTCCTATATCAATTCCCGAATCTGGTATTGCATCTAAATTAGCAAATGTAAGGACACTTTCTTGTGATAAAGATTTTTTTCTTGAATATTTTGCCATTATGAATAGTCCTGTTCTTGCACAATACTATCTGTATCTGCTGCATTGACTGAAGGAAAGCTGCGACTATCTCCCCACATTATTCTAACAGCTCCGTCTGCTCCATCTTGTCCAAATCCTGCTGCTGTATTAGTAGTTACGGCTGTGCCACTGCCGCCACCACCTGGAAATCCACCTGTTCCTATATCTCCATCGCTTGCGCCTGATCCACCACCGCCACCGCTTCGGAGTACTGGAAGTCCGTCCGATCCTAGACCATAAAATCCTACACCACCGCCTCCAGATAATCCTGGTGATGAGGTAGCTTCACTGCCGCCAGCGCCACCGCCACCTACACCTGCTGTTCCGTTTTGACCATTTGCTGGAAGATTTTGAATAAACGACGAACTTCCACCTGTACCACCAAGACCGCCGTAGCCACCTGCACCGCCACCGCCTCCGCCTGTACTTCCAACACCTGTTGCTCCACTGCCGCCATCACCTCCAGAATATGCTGAATTTAGTCCAGCAACTCCACCGCCTTCACCAGCAGTGCCAAACGATCCGCCATCGCCGCCTGATGCTTCTATCAGTACTTGTCCATTCGTAGTTTTTTGAACTCTAGTAAATCCACCGTTAGAACCTGGAAAGTTTCTTATGCCTCCGCTGCCTCCAGCACCGACTATAATTGTTAGTGACGAACCGTCATTTGCAACATTATTAGCATAAGATAATGTACCACCGCCTCCACCTGCACCAGATGTGTTAGTTGAAGATTGCATACCAGAACCACCACCGCCAGCTCCTATACAAACAATGTGTATCAATGCAGGAGTTCCTTGAGGAGGAATCCATGTATACACTCCTGGTTTAACCCAAATTGCTCCGCTATCTGCTGCGGTAGTAACTGTTTGAGAAAGTAATAATAATACATCTTTTGAAATACTATTAATTCCGTCACTAGCAGTTACTCTAATAAGTTTTTCACAAGTGTCTGTTGTTGTAATAGGTGTGATAACTAATACACCTGTATCATCATCAAATGTTAACGAATCAACTGGATCTGTACCTGTGTTATCACTAGTAAATGTCGGATAAGATAATTCGTAATTTATTGAAGCGCCTTCAGGATCTGTTGCACCAAAATCTAAAGTTGTAGTAGCACCTGCTTGTTCTAAAAATACTGTTGCATCTATTCTGTTATTCCATATAGGTGGTAGATTTTCAGTTTGTATATACCCCCATTCGTCGCCGTCCCATAAAAATACTTCACCAGCAATAAAAGACTTACTTCCGTTTGGCACGCCAATACTAGGTAATGCATTTGTATATTCTTTTTGATATCCTTTGTTAGCCTTATAACTGCTCATTATGCGTTCCCCCATGCAAATCGTATAGCGCCTTGAGTTCCGCTGCTAGTATCTCTACCTAAAAACCATTTATAATAATAGCTTGTACCGCTACTGACAATGGTTTGATTACGTATACGTCCACCTACACCACCGCCAGCGCCAGCGCCGTATGCATCACCTGTTGCTGTTCCGCCATTAGTGCCGTTACCGGCAAGAGTATAGTTAAAACTTCCATTCCATAATATGGGTGCATCAGCACCATTACTTCCATTTGTTGTGCCGCCATATAAATGCATGCCGCCACCTTGGCCGCCATTTGCTTGTTTACTGTAATTGTATCCACCGTTGCTTCTATAGAAGTCGCCACGTCCAGTACCACCCATGCCTCCACGACCTCCGCCTCCTCCACCACCAGGCCTTGTTCCAGAATTACCTGATTGTCCAGCCTCACCTGTTTTACCATTAACTATTTCATGGCTGTCTGCAAGTGTAGCAACAGAGCCGTGTACAGATCCAACTCCCCCGTTACCGCCTGTGATAATCCTACCTTTGCTGCCGCCGCCTGCTGTTAACATTGTTGTACCATTATGTGTTATACTACTACTCTGTCCATTAGTTGGTTCTACTATTGAGCCAGATTGTGGATAGTAAGTTAGACCTGTTCCGGAATTAGTGTGAACTAATTCGAAAGGACTGTTAGCATAGTTTATCCCAGCGGTACTACCTGCGCCTACTTCAACAGTAATATTATCACCAGGTGTAACTGGGTAGCCTAATATTGAAACATAAGCACCACCGCCTCCACCACCAGATGATCCATTAGAAAATTCTCCGGCTTCAGCTGAGCCGCCACCGCCAACTGCATAAATGTTTATACTTGTTACTCCTGCCGGAACTGTAAATGTTCCATCAGATGTAAATACTTCGTCACCTGAAACAATTGCACTTGTGTCGTTTATTGTAACCGACGTACTTCCACTGCCATTATTTAAAGCAATTACAAATGTTTCACTACCTTCATCAACACTAGAATCTTCTTTAATATTGAATGATTTTTGTGCAGCGCCAACTGCATCTACAGTAAACGATCCTGACAAAGAAGTTTCACCCGGTGCTTCTAAATCTGCTACTTGTATTCCTGTAATTGTATATGGTAACACTGTTCCTGTAGGAACATTTACAGTATTAAGTGTTATAGTAAACGAATCGCCTTCGTCTACTGTTCCAATACTAGGAGTAAGTGTATATTCAGCAATAGGTGTAGTGCTTGTATCTCCTATCGTAACACTAACACTATCTGCACCATTATCTAAACTAAAAATCAGTGTTTCACTACCTTCAGTTGTTAAATCTTCTGCAACAGTATAAGCTACAGATGCTGCATTATTAACAATAGTAAATGATCCCGTTAACGATGCTCCACTTAAATCTGCACTAGATACTGTTCCTGTTATTGTATAGCCTAAATTTGTGTTATCAGGAATATTAGTAGTAGTTAAATTTATAGTTATTGTATCACCTTCGTCAACTACATTGCTTACAGCTGATACATTATAAGTTTGAATAAACAAACTAGCCGGTGGATCTAATAAATTTGCTTCGATCCAAAAATTTCCGTTCCATATATAAACATCGTCGCTTACTATATATCTATCACCTATAGTATTATTACTTAACGGCAACGCTTCTTTTGTAGGTTTAACTGGAATTTCAAAGTATTTTTCTTCACTGTAACGACTCATTATCTATCTTTCAGTATCCATCCGTTAGCTGAGCTGTGAAAGATTAATCCTAAACTTGCTCTATTTACATCAATAATTAGATCTTCTGATTCTCCTTGAATAGGACTATTTGAAGTTATCGTACATGCGTTTGTTGCAAAATTTCCTTTTATATCTACTATTCTTATTTCTTCTCCTTTTGACGGACTTACTGGTAAATTAACACTTACTGCGCCTGCTGTTGTATCTACAAATATCAAATCGTATGATGATGCAGCATAAGGGCTTGATGTAATGTTTATATCAATAGGAGTAAGAACATCAGCAGATTGACTACTGCCAGGAGTAAATGTTAATCCAGTACCGGTTGAATTAACCGTTACAAATGCGTTTTCGCTTCCAACAAAACTATTAGGAGTATCCGTCATTCCTATAAATGTTGTAATACCTGCTTGTACATCGCCGTTAAACTGTTCAATAACATTACCGCCGTTAGATTGCACCCATACCCCCTCTGTAGCAAACCAAACAGCTAAAATTCCTAATTCACTATCATACCACAAATCGCCAGCTGCTGGATTAGATGGTGCTGTCGTGCTAACCGTAACACTTGCTCCGCCACCGCCTCCACCTGAACCGTTTCCTGAAATTGTTAAAACATTTCCAGATACTGATGTTGCTATTCCGCCGGCTCCTACAATTCCTAAGGTTGTATTACCTCCACTAGCTACTCCGGTTCCGCTATCTGATTGAACAGCATTAAATGCAATTGCACTAGACGAACTTGGTACAAAATTTACTCCGTTATAGGCTAAAATTTGTCCTGAAGATGCTCCTGATAAATTAATTTGTACACTATTGCCGTTACCTAATGCATTATATAATTCTGTAAAATTACTATTAACTTTACCTGCACCATCTCTTAAGCTATCACCTGTACCGTCATTGGCGCCAGCACCTGTGTTTATTATTTGTTTTGCCATTACTGCGGCTCCTTGTTATCGAATCTTATGTCTTGGTTATCAAACGAAACTGTGTTATTATCAAATGTTGGGTATACCCCAAAACGTCTATAATCTTTTTGTATTGGATTAATAGGTACGTCAGGAACAACTACCGTTCCCTCGTCAATGCCTTGATTAACTCTTAATGTAAGTTCGCCATTATCGTCAACATAGTAAGAATAGTTACCGTCATCAAATTTGTATTGTTGATAAATTAGACTAGGGTAACGCTCCGCATGATTTATATCATTGCCTTCAAAAAAGTTGACACCTGGTATGAAATAAGGAAAGTCAAATTTCGGATCATCACCAATTTCATTAACTAGTACTCCGTCAGTGCTATCAAATGCATCAACTTTACATAGTATTAATTCTTCGCCGTCTGATCGCATACCATAAAAGAAACGTTGACTACGAGTTTGTTTTGCTTTTTTCCTAGGTGTTTCACCTACATAATAAACCGAGTCTAATTTCTTTAGTGCCATTAGAGTATTTCCACATAACTTACTATTGCATCTACACTATTAGCTAAATTACTTTTAACCTTTAATTGATTGTCATTACCTAATATTAACTTTTCTCCTCCTGCAATTAGTCGTAAACTACTATTTGGAGGTAACATAACTTCTTTAATAAAATATCCTTCTACATCTAATTCATTTGTTACAGTAACATCAATGAATAAGTTGCTTTCTGAAACATTTGCTAAACTAATTCCAACTACAGTAAGTTTACTATTGTTTGTATTATCTACCATTGTTACTGGTGTAGAACCTATGTTTTTTTCTATACTATTTCTAAAATAATTTGCCATTTTTTTATCCCATAATTAACGCTGCCATGAAGGATGCGTCTTCAGCGTCTGCTACACTTATACCTGAACTTGATGATGCTGCCACCGGTAGCCATTTTCCTGCTAATGAATCCCAACGCAAGTAATCTCCATTTTGTACTCCAGTGGTGTCTATATCTCCAATTTGATCTAGTATAATATCAATACTAGCACCATCGACTGTACCAGGTTCCCAAGTAAGTGTAAAATTATTCCAAACTAACGCTTGACCGTTTGTTGCACCTGCTTGATCTAGTCTTGCCGTATTTAGTGTGTTGTTTACACCGTCAACTAATAATGTAGAGTCATCACCAAATACACTACCTAGTATATCTCCATCAAACACTCCTTCACTTCCGCTAGTAATATAACCTGCATCATTTGTAAAGTGACTAACATTTGTAGGTGCACCGAGTAGATCTGAGTAGTTTCCAGTTAAACCTACTTGAGATATAGACGGATTACCGCTTAAATCACTGTAAGAAATTTGCTTAAATGTTACATCTCCGTTACCGTCGGTACCTAAATATGTGCCATTATTTCCATCTGCTGTAGGTAACGTATACGATTCATTTATTTCTATTGCACCATCGGTACCGCGTATTCTAAAGCGTTCTTGTAATATGTTTGTAACATTGTTACTTGCTTGTCCTTGCGACCCTGTTTTGAAAACAATAGCACCGCTACTAGCTGTACCGGTTGATGTTCCTGCAATAACTTCAATTGTACTACCAGCAATATTTGTGCCAACGCCATTTGCCGATGATATAGCTCTTGTTGCTCCGCCTGTGGCATCAGTTGCTGCTCTTCCTAAAGTAATATCACTTTCAACAAAGAAATCATCATGATTTTCTAATCTAAAGAAATCTGCGCCAATTTCTAGTTGCGGAACATTAGCACTATTTGAATATTTAAGTGCAACGCCTTGGGAGTATATTTCGTTTTGTACAGTAATACTATTGTTAACTACAATTGCACTTGAGGTTGTATTTCCTCTACCTGTAACTGTGCCAAATGTGTCAGCTTCAGCAGTAAGATAACCACTTGAGTTATTAAAGCTAATTACACCTGTAGCTTGATCAAAACTTATATCACCAGTGCCAGAAATATCTGTCAATGCTAAGAAAGACAAATCATTATTCAAATCACTTAAATTAATAGGAAAGTTATTATAACTTGATCCGTCGTTTGTGTATTGCCATTTGTCTGAAGTTTCGTTCCACCGTATTGCTACAGTGCTACTTCCGCCTCTAAGTACTTCAATACCTGCATTTTCAGTAGGAGTTCCTGTTGTAAAATCGCTGTTGAGTGTAATAATATTATCAGCAAGATTAATTGTAGTGCTGTTAACAGTGGTTGTTGTGCCTGATACAATCAAGTTACCATTAACTGTCATATCGTTTACAGCAATATTATTTGTTGTAGTAGCATTTCTACTTGTTACACTATGTAATGTATCCGTTTCTGTAATATTAGCACTTGTAATAAATCCGCTAGTGTTATTGAAACTTATTTGTCCAGTTCCTGCATCATACGTAATATCTCCAGTACCGCTAAGTAATCCACGTATGGTTGCATCTGTTCTTTCAGTGTAAGATATAACACCTGTAGCACTATCATAACTTAAATCACCACTTGCACTAATTAATCCACGTATGGTTGTATCTGATCTTTCGCTAAATGACATTACGCCTGTAGTATTATCATATGTTAGATCACCACCTGCACTTATAAGTCCACGTACTTCATCATCAGTACGTTCAGTAAATGTAAATTCTCCAGTCGTATTATCGTAACTTAAATCACCACCTGCACTTAAATCAGTAAGTTTTACGTAATTTGCATTGTTTGTAAGATCACCTAGATCAACTGCAAGAACTTGATAATTAGCACCATCGTTTGTAAATTCCCATTTATCATTAGTTTCGTTCCAACGAATATCAACAGCAGACGACACACCTCTGTTTACAGATACACCTGCATTTTCTGTTGGTGTTCCAGTCACGTCACTGTTTAATGTTATTATGTTATCTGCAACATCAAGTGTAGCTGTATTGATAGTTGTTGTAGTTCCGCTGACTGTTAAGTCGCCACTTACTATTAATCCGCCTACAGTAAGGTTATTAGTAGTAGTTGCGCCTCTACCTGTTACACTATCTAGTGTGTCTGTTTCTGTATAGCTAGTTATAAATCCACTATTATTACTAAAGCTAATAACACCTGTTGAATTGTCATATCCAATATCTCCGGTACCGCTAATTAGTCCACGTATTGTTGCATCTGATCTTTGGCTAAATGACATAACACCTGTGCTGTTATCGTAACTTAAATCACCTCCGGCACTTATTAATCCACGTATTGTTGCATCTGATCTTTCGCTATAAGATATAATACCAGTTGCACTATCATAACTAATATCACCACTTGCACTTAATGCAGATCTTGCTCGACCTTGAGTAAAGTATAAATTCGATCCTGACTCTGATATGTCACCAGTGCCTAAAACAACAGCACCGGTTTTTGTGTTTACACTAGTTACAGGTGAAGCCGACTGTGTGAAGCTAATTACACCAGTACTGCTATCGTAATTTAAATCACCTGATGCACTAATTAATCCACGTATTGTTGCATCAGTTCTTTCTGTGTAACTAAACACACCTGTAGAATTATCATAACTTAAACTTCCGGTAGCACTAAATAATGCTCTTATAGCTGCATCTGAAGTTGATGCTGGTGTATCAGTTAAATCGTTGTAGCTTCCTGAAGTTGCGACTGCTGCTAAGTTTGGTGTTCCTGAAATAGCAGAATAAGCAATTTGTCCAAAAGATGTAGTGCCTGCACCATCTGTTACAAGTGCTTGCCCTGTTGTGCCATCACTAGAAGGTAGACTATATGCTGCATTAATTGTAATTGCACCATCACTACCACTTATTTTAAATCTTTCAGATAGGGCATTTGTCAATGATCCTGACGAACCTGTGCTACCTGTTTTAAAAATAATGTTACCACCGGCGCCTGTACCAGTTGAACTACCTGCTTCGATATTTAAATTATTACCAGCAATGTTAGTTCCTAATGCATTTGCTGTTGCTATCTTTTTTGTATCACCGCCTGAAGTATTTTGTTGTGCATTTGCTAACCAAAGATCGCCATCTGAGTATAATTGGTTAATGTAATTTAATTGCACATATCCGTTAACCATTGATAGGTTAGTTTTATTAGCACCTGACTCAGTTTGTAATGCTACACCGTTAGTAAATATTTCATTAGTAATCGTTAGCGCACCTGTCATTGCTACAGTATTTGTAAATGCAACGTGATTATCTGTACTGTTACCTCTATCAGTCACGGACTGTAAAGTGTCAGTTTCAGATGTAAGGAACCCAGTACCGTTGTTAAACGAAATGACACCAGTACTATTATCGTAATTAATATCGCCAGTTGCACTTATGCCAGATCTAGAAATAAATGCTGAGTCATTATTAAATATGCTGATATTAGCGCCTGATAACGCAACATTAGTACCACCGACTGTTAATCCACCAAATTCTGCACTATTTGAAGTAGACGACCCTCTACCTGTTACATCATCTAATGTGTCAACTTCTGTATATTCAGTTAAGTAACCACTACTATTATTGAAACTGATTACGCCAGTACTATTATCATAACTAATATCACCGGTAGCACTTATGCCTGAGCGTGTAATAAATCCTGTACCGCTGTTATCGATAGAAATTTCACCAGTTGCGTTATTATACGAAATACCTGTGCCGCCGCTTAGGCTACCTAAACTAATATAATTAGAATCATTTGTTAATTCAGATACAGCAGTTGCAATATTTTGATATGTACTGCCATCATTTGTAAATTCCCATTTTCCGTTTGTTTCATTCCAGCGTAATGCAACGTTTGTTGATGTCCCTCTTTCAACTTCAATCCCTGCATTCTCACTAGGTGCACCTGACACATCACTGTTTAGTGTCATAATATTGTCTGCTATGTTTAAAGTAGCAGTATTAATTGTAGTTGTTGTTCCGCTTACTGTAAGATCTCCAGTAACGGTCATATCACCAACTTGGATATTGTTAGAAGTTGTTGCGCCTCTACCTGTTACACTATCTAATGTATCAGTTTCTGTATATTCTGTAAGGTAACCGCTTGTATTAGAAAAACTTATAACACCGGTGCTATTATCGTAACCAATATCACCTGTACCACTTATTAAACCCCGTACTTCTGCATCTGTGCGTTCAGTAAAGCTAACAACACCTGTACTACTATTATATGACAAATCGCCACTTGCACTTATAAGACCACGCACTTCTCCGTCTGTGCGTTCAGTAAAACTAAATGTACCAGTTGCATTATTATATGACAAATCGCCAGTTACACTTAAATCTGCCAATGTAATAAAATTAGAGTCGTTTGTAAAGTCACTTAAATTACTAGGTGTTGTATAACTAATTACACCTGTTGCACTATTATATGCAAGATCACCTGCTACACTTATAGAGCTTCTTGCTCTTGCCTGTGTAAAATATTGATTTGTTGAACCTTCTGATAAGTCGTCGGTATCTTTTGCAGCAAAGTTTGTATCAAAATCTGTTGCTGTGTAAGGATCTGCAGGCTCCCAATACTGATTTGCATTGTCCCAAATAAGTATTTGTCCGTTTGTTGCAGCACTTGTGTAATTTACATCTGATAAATCATCTAATGTTGCTGCGGCAATTCTTGCATCAGCATCAGCATCTTTATATGTAGTAACACTAATTACACCTGTACTATTATTGTATGATGCATCACCACTTGCACTTATTAATCCACGTACTTCAGAATCAGTGCGTTCAGTAAAACTAAATTCACCGCTAGAATTGTTATATGATAAATCGCCTCCGGCGCTTAGGTCAGCAAGTTTAATATAACCTGCATTATTTGTCAAGTCTCCTAAATCATCAGGAGCAGTATAGCTTATGACACCTGTGCTATTGTTATAGCTTAGATCACCTGCTACACTAATTAAGCCACGTACTTCTGCATCTGTTCTTTCAGTAAATGATATAACGCCAGTTGAACTATCGTAACTTACATCGCCTAATGCACTTATTGCCGAACGTGCTCTAGCATTTGTAAAATATAAATTACTACCTTCAGACAAATCTGTTGTTGATTTCAGTCCAAACGCAGTATTAAATCTTGCTTGGGTATAATAAAGATTATTGCTACCTTCAGCTAAATCATCTGTAGTAACACCGCTAAGATCTAAATCGGCTCCCATTTGTAAATCAATACGTGCATCTACTCTAGCATCTGTATAGTATAAGTTTGTACCTTCACTTAGATTAGTTGTACTATGATTGCTTATGTCGCTAACTGTACCTGTAACATTACCTGTTAAATTGCCTGCAAAATTTGTGCTTGCTGTAATTACAGTACCGTTAATGGTTGTAAACGCACCAGTTGATGTTACTGTACTACCAATAGCTGTACCATCAATAGTGCCACCGTTAACATCTATTGAAGCAAATGTAGACGTACCAGTACTAGTAATATCACCTGTTACATCACCAGTTACATCACCAGTTACATCACCTGTTACATCACCAGTTACATCGCCAGTTACATCACCTATTAGATCTGTATCAAGTGTTTTGTTCATTACAAACTTATCACCTGTCGCAGCATATGTTAATGTAGCATCAGCTCCGTCTATAGTTATTCCAGAGCCATTTGCTGCTGCTGCATCAGCTGCGCCATTTGCTAATACTATATTTAGATCTTCAACGGTTAATGTTGCAGTATTTAATGTAGTAGTTGTACCATTTACAGTTAAATTTCCTGATACAATCAAATTGTCATCTACAGTAACATCTGTTCCTGCGCCTGTTGCTGTAATTGTATCTGTTAATATTTTATCTGTCGCTGTAACTGTATTAAATGTAACATCTTGATCAGTTGCAATATTTTGTGCAATACTAAATTCGCCTGTAGTATTGTCGTAGGTAATTCCTGTACCACCGCTAAGGTCTGTCAGTGTAATGTAACCAGTGGTGTTGTTAAAACTTATTTGTCCATTTGCACTTTCATATGTAATATCTCCGGTGCCACTAAACAAGTTACGGACTTGTTGATCAGTACGTTGTGTAAAACTGATTACACCTGTTGTATTATTATATGTAATGTCACCACTTGCTGAAATGTCAGTAAGTGTGATATAGTTTGCATCGTTAGTCAGTTCACTTACATTGTCAGCATTTGTTATTACAGTATCGCTGCCAATTGTAATTGTATATCCGTTAGCGAATGCAGCGGTATTATTATCAATGTCAACATTGAAATCGCCCGACCCTACCTGCAGGCCTTTTTTGACCTTAAAATCACTAGTTGCCATCTGGTTCACTCTCCCCTAATTGGCTTATATATTGTATTTATCGGTTACAATGTAATCATAGTTTTAGCTACTTTGTAAACCAATGTGTTCGCTGTTGACGGTGTTGCCAGCAGCTCAATATTGCCCCCTGAAACTTGTGTGCTAAATGTTGCAAGTGCCGCACTACCAGTAAACAGAACTGCATATTCTGTTGATTTTACGCCTGCATTATTTGTGCTATCATGTAATATTAACATTTCTTGTGCTTGGTATTCGCCATCTGAAGCATTATTAATTTGTATTAAAACTTTTGCAGTTCTAAAGTCTGCAACTGCCCATTCTGCAATTTTAACTGCATTAGTTCCGCTTGATGTTGTTGTTTCAGTATCTAGTGCTACGTCTTGTACTTGTAAAGGTGCTTTTGGTGTACTAGTTTGTATACCAACTGCATCTGCACTTCCGTCTAAAAATAACATATGTGTTTGTGCATTTGATTCTATTCTAAAATCTACACTAGCACCTGCTTCGTTAATAGTTACTGCACCTTCAATATCAGCTCCTTGATCAACAGTAAGTGGGTTTTGTACATTTATAACACCTGTACCTGCTGCACGTAATTCTAAATTACTATTAGATACTGTTGTTCCGATATAACTACTATTGATTTCAATATCGCCTACATCTAATCTACCAAATCCTGTTTCAGTTAATTCGGCAGCCATTACTCCGTTAGCAAAAAACTTAATAGTATCGTTGTCTGCACCCGGACTTGTTTCTGTACTTATAAATGTATCACCGTCTACATCGCCTGTATTCTGTAAACTAATCCAATTTGCTCCGTCATACCCTTCGTATTGACCTAGTGTTGTATTATATCTTACATATCCTTGAACAGCAGTAGGACGCTGTACTGTTGTGCCTACTGGAAATCTAATAGCGTCTGTTGCGTTTATGTCTAAAGTTACCTGTGGCGTTAGGGTATTAATTCCTACTCTATGTTCTGTACCGTCAACAAATAATGTATCAGTATCAACTGTAAGTTCGTCTAGATCTAAGGCTCCTAGTGTAATGCTGTTTGACCATACCGGAACTGTACCATTACTTTTTAACACATAGCCGTCGGGTCCTATTGCCAATTTACTCAACGAATCACTATTCAAAGACAGAGTTGTACCAGCATATAGTATATCGCCTTGTGTGTATCCTGTTAAGTTTGTACCACCTTTTGTAATAGGCATTGATCGTGTGTTATTTTCTGGATTAAGATAATAGGAACCAGCTTGTCCATTAAGTGTACTTGCATCTAATTGTCCACCATCTGCTGTACTTAGAACACTTATTTCGCCATCTTCAGTAATATCAAACTGAGCTTTATTAAATGCTGCTACTCCAAAGTTTGTATATGTAACACCGCCTGCTTCTGGATCAATAGGATCAACTTGTATTTCAAGTTCGCCAAAGTATTTTTCTTCTCCGCCTTCTGTAACACTATCACCAACAATAGATATTGGATTGTTTTCTGCAATAGTAATACTACGCACAGTTCTTTTATATACACCGTCTCCGTATAATGCTGTGTTTTGGTTTGCAGTACCTGTTCCTAGTCTAGTAGTTGAAATAATGCCACTAACAATATTAGTTGCGTCAATATTCAAACTATTTAAACTTGCATAGTTATCTACATTTTGGCTAGATGTGTTTATAGTACCTATAATTTTTACATTTTGTTCACGGAAGTTTGTTGTACCGGAACTAGGTGCTGTTATATCAACTACTGACTGTGTTGTACCGTTAACACTTTCATTTGCATCATTTCTTAATGTATGTAACGTAAATGAATTTGTTGTTACACTACCTACGAAGTAAAAATTACCATCTGTTAGTCCCGTGGGAGGAGTTGCAGCAATTATTCTTACACCTGTTCCTGTTGCGTATCCGTGATTTGCTAAAAATATTCTATCGCCTGCTGAACTTACATTACGCAGTCTAAATAAATGGTTTCCGTTACTACTTGTTCCAAAATTAACTTGGCTAGCATCAGAAACATCGTATTTTGTGTATACTTCAAAAGTATCTGCATCTATTCTTTTTGCAAAGTATACTATGCCGTTTTCTAATCCACCAATTTCAGTATTGCCGTTTGCACTATACTCAATTGGGTCACCGTTAACAAAGCCATGACCTGTAACAATAACTTGATTGTCTGTGTAATCAATTTCATTATCTACAGCGTTTGCACTAAATGTTGTTGTAGTAAAGCCTGCTTGATTTATGTTTTGTGTAATAGCATTGTTATCTTCAATAAATTCGTTTGTTGTAACACTTGCATCAAATTTAACATTGTTACCAGTAAGGTTAAGATATAATCTATTTTCTACTGCTTGTATGTCAACTGTAAATGCGCTACCGCCCGATCTACCGCCTAAATCAGCATCAGCTGCACTTAGAGTATCACCCGATGTGTAACCTTCGCCGCCTCTAGTTAAATCAACTACAGTGACAGTACCAGTTCCATCAACTGTAATATCTGCTTTTGCGCCGCTTCCGGTACCACCTGTAAGTGTTACATTAGTATATGTGTCTGCTGTACCATATCCGCTTCCGCTAGGCAAAGTGTTTGTGTTTGTAAATATAGCAACACCTTCCCTATAATCTGTAATTGTACCTTCTGCTAAGGTATTAGCACCTTTAACATCAGTACCGTTAACAAAATTGTGTACTGTACTATCATCAGGGTCATCAATAATTAAAAATTGACTTTCGCTGTCGTCTGAAAGGAAATAATTATCTTGTGCTTGAACGCTTCCTGTTGTCGAAGCTACATAAGTCGATAACGCACCCGTTGTGTTACCCGACAATGTGTCAGCTGCATTAGTTGTAAATGTTCCAGTCACATTAACAAGCGTAAGTTCTGTAGAGCTAGATATTGCTGCTTTTACTTCACCAGTTGCACCACTATTAAGCTGAGTTACTGTTTCTCCTTTTACAAGAGATTTAGCATCATTTAGTGTAAGCACTTCTTGATCGTATGCTTCAATAATATTGTCACCGGATAATACTTCGTCGGCAGGAATATTTTCAAATAAAGTTAGTCTTTCTTCAAATGAATCTAAAGTAAAACTACTGTTTGTTCTAATTGGCGGAATTAAGTCACTATTAATTTTACCACTACTATTAAGTTGTACAACAGCGCCAGGCACACTGGATGATGTAACTTGCTTGTCAAGGAAATCACCTAGTCTGTTGTTCATAAATGAACGTTGTGCTAACTGAGTAGTTAAACGCCCATGGCTTGCGCCCCCTGGATCGTTGTCACCTAGAGTAACATCTGTTGAAATTGCTTCAATGGTAACATCTGATAAGCTCAGTTGTAAACTATCTAGCTGTGCAATAGACACTTTGTTTGTAAATGTAACATTACCAGTTCTATTTTGGGCAGTAATAAATTTACCAACTTTAAAATCACCTAATTCAGTTGTACCCGATGTATAAACACGCCCTGGTAAGTCTTGATATTGCTCGTAATCAGGTATTCCTTGCCCGCCATTAATTGGCATTGCATTATAGTCTGTACCAGATCCAGCATATTCCCATGTATGTGCAGAGGAGTTTACAATACTAGGACGATGTAAAAAACATTGAAATCCTGGTAACAGCGCAATATTATTTATCGAGCCTCCAGATAGAGTAGAACGTACTAATATTTTAGCACTGTGTAAATTTGTTTTATCAGCAATACTAGAAATTGCAATGTTTGTATTACCATCTGCATCAACATCAATTGTGCTGCTCGCTGTAAATTTAACATAACTTGTAACACCGGAAACAACTACCTGATTTATACTTACAACTAATGTATTAGTATTAGTATCCCAGCTGTAAACGTATGCATTGTTTGTATTACCAGAAACTGTACCTGTAATTTCTTGTCCTACACTAAAGTTATACGATCCTGCTGCTAATACAATAGTCTGATATATTGTATGAGCATTTTTTATTTCGTTAACAAAGAATTCTTCATCGCCTGAAATAAATTTATGTGTTCCAGATGATGTTGTTCCAAGAGTTGCTAAACTTTCTAATTCTTGATCTTCGTACAATTGGAATTCATTTGCGTTAATTAGACTAACATAATAATAAGTTTCGTCGTAAATGCCAAATATATCTGGATTACCATTAGAATCATATCTTAATCTATCTCCGTTAGAAAACCCATGTGCAGTAATAACAAATTTATTATTAACTGTGTCTACTGTAGAGCTATTTGCACTAAACGTCTTTGTTGTAGTGCTTGTTTTGTAATCATCAGTAACATCGTCTCCGTTACTGTTTACAAATCTTGTAATATAGTGTTCTGTTACTGCTCTGTCAAATCCTATTAAATCAAATGTTTGAAATACTCCGTCAACACCATTTGTTGCTATTATTCCTCTGTCAAATTCAAATGCTTCGTTCCTAAAGCCACTTGCTCTTAGTGCGTAAGTGCCAAAGTTTGTTGCAGAGTTTGTAATTGACAGGTATCCGCCGCTTTGTGCATAAGATCCATTTTTACAAAAGATTTGAAAGCAACTAACAATCTGTGAATATGCATTATTTGAAACTCTATATCCTGTACCTCCAAAAGATAAAATTGTAAATGCATTACCAACTATACTTGGATTTTGTACAGGCGCAGCGCCTGCTACAGGATTTTCTGCTTCTATTTGATTCGTAGGAGTATTTGGCTGGAACACTTTTGATCCATCTACATTACAACCGTTACCTCCTAAAAAACTAATGATCGAACAGTTTTGGACATAAGGCGAAGCTGTAATTATTGTTTTTTGCACAGGTAGTCCCGGATACGAATGTCTACTTACGCCATGGTCGTCTGGGTCATCAAATGCTACAGCAAAATTATATGTTCCTGTAGGTATTCCGTTTGCATCTAGTTTATCTCTAAATGTAAATCCGCTCATATACGCAGCATTACGAATACGGAAAATATCTTTTTGAACATTTTGAGGACGTATAATAACTGAGCGCAATGCATCGCCCATTATAGAAATATTATCTGGTACAATAATTGGATTATCTTCTAAATATTCACCTGTACCTATTTTGATAGATATAAGATTTATATTAAATGTTCCGTATACTAACGTACTTGCTTGTGCTATACCTAAATCTAAGATAGTAATTGTTTCATCCCATAGATCGTCATGTGCAGTTTTTGAACTACTCCCATCATCGTAGGAATTATCTGTAGTTTGTGTAACAGCAGATTGAAATGGTGCATTTGTATTACCGTCTTGATCATCTGTTAATGCAATATTTCTAATAATATCGCCTGAAATATGTTTGGCATATTCTAATGCAGCAACAGTCTGCGGTTTTTGGTTATCGATTACTTCTTGTGTAGATGTTGTACCTAAATAATATTTTTTACCAGCTTCAATTGACTTACTATTACCGCCAAACTTCAAATCGTAAATTACAGCATCAACAATATAACCTACATCTCTTTCGCATGTAGCACTATCATATGTAAATCCGTTCCATATACCACCTGCATTTGCAACTTGATATGCAATATAAGCAATAACTTCTTTTTGTATAAATGTTTTGTTTAACGTTAAAAGTTGAATTACATCATTTTTTGTGTCAGTGACTGCAACCTTTGGCACATACACATTTTCACTAGCAATTTCACATGCTTTTTTAATGCTTGCTAAGGGTTTTATAAATCCATCATTACTATCACTGCCTACAATACTATCAACATAAATCATATTTGACGTAATACCAGGATTCTCAAAACTTAATGTTCCTGATCCGTCTGTAGTAATAATCTGGCCAGGTGAACCTGCTGTAGGAGGAAGTTTAAAATCATACGTGCTAGTAATACTTTCGGGTACTTTGATTACAACACCGTTAGTACCATTTGCGCTAGATTCTCTAATTGTTATAGAATCATTATCTTCGATAACAACCGGAACTTTAATGTTCATAGCTGCTGCTGCAACCTCAGCAACATTTGATCCATCAGCTTCTAGTACAATTTTACCATTTGCACCGCTTTCATCAATACTTACGCTAGTATCGCCGTCGTGTATTTGTTTTGTAATTTCTCTAACTGAACTGTCAGATTTTTTCATAAACAATTTACCATCAGCAGTATTAAGAGCTAGTTGCCCTTCGTCCATTTGTCCTGCTGTTGGCGCTCTACCTGCAACACTAGAGCGGAGGTGTTTAATCTTACTTGCCATTTTTCAATCCTATATAGTATGGGTCAGGTCCTAAGACGCCCGGTGGTCAAAAGTTGTTATTGTATTTACCGCATTTAGAAAGTGCCTTCGTCAATTGTATCTGTCCAAACTGGAACTCCGCTACCGTCAGTTGTAAGTATTTGATTACTTGTTGATGCATCTGCATCTCCTGCTGCTGCTGTAACTTGAACGTCCCCTGCGCCATTACCATATAGAATACCTTTTGATGTTAGTGTGCTTACACCTGTACCACCATGTTCAACTGCTAGGTCACCGCTTGTAACAATGCTGTTAACAGTTAAGTCTTGTACATATAAATCGTTAAACTCTGCATCGCCAGCATTACCGCTGAATATTTCACTTGAGTTAGTTGAGTCTGGCTTAAATGTAAATCGCCCTGTTGATTCATCGTACCCAAAGAACCCAACTTTTGCATCTGTTCCATTGTGCCAACGGAATTCTATACCTTTGTCCTTTGAATCATTTACTGCAGGTGCTGTATCACCGCCTAATGTAAACACAGGATCATCAATAGTAACTGTTGTACTATCTACTGTTGTCGTTGTACCTTGAACAGTTAAATTACCAGCTATAGTAACTGTACCGCCAACACCAGCTGTATCAGGATCAATTGTTAATCCTCCTGTAGTAGTGCCAATTGTAGTTCCGTTAATAGTAATATCATCAATGTCTGCTTGACCTGTAACATTTAATGTTCCATTTAACCCTAGTGTATCGCTAGAAAATGTAAAGTTTGCAGAGTCAATTAATCTACCACCTGTACCAGCCACTGGTACTCTATGCTCTGTTAGATCTTCTACTACTGATCCTGCTACTGTTGCAACACTGTCAACATTAATAGTACCACTAACTGTAGCATCACCAGTAACAGCAAGTGTATCCGAAGTAAATGTTAAGTTTGCATTGTCTTCTACTTCTCCGTCTGTGCCAGCTAGTAAAACTCTACCATCAGTTAGATCACTTATTTTTGCTGTTGCTAGAGTAGTTGCCCCTTGTACATTTAAAGTTGTGCTTACATCTAAAGCACCAGTAACATTTGTTGAATCTTGTAATTCAATTGTACCGCTGCCATTTGTTCTTATTTCAAGATCAGTATTACTTACAGTTGTTTGTATTACATTAGTATCAATTAATATATCGCCAACATCAACTCTATTTGAATATGTAGTATCATTATACAAATCCATTAATGCACTGTCGCCAAACATAGATACTTGTAATCCATTTTCGTTAACACTTAATGTTGCATTTCCTAAGTGAATTGAACTTCCATTAAGGTAAAGATCATTCCAACGGTAATCGTCAGTGCCTAAGTCATAAGTGTTTGTAGCACTAGGAACAAAATCACTATCAACTCTGCCGCCAAATGTAATTGTTTGTGAAGTTGTAAGTCCTAAGTCTACATTTCCATTAACTTGTAAATTGCCAGTTATTGTAGCTGCTGCATCTACTGTTAACAATGAACTGTCAAAAGTTAGTTGTGCGCTATCCTCTAATTCACCATTAGTACCAGCAATAATAATACGGTTGTCTGTAAGATCTCCAACAGCTAAACTTGGAAAACTAGATCCAGATGATGACGCCATTTGCGGAACAGTAAGTGTTGTGCCATCAAATGTAAACCCAGCAGCATCAACTAATGCACCATTTGCACCAACAAACATAACACGACCTTCTGTTAGATCGCTTACTATTGCACTAGCAAGTGTTGATTCTCCTGTAACACCTAGTGTTCCTGCAATTGCTGTATCTCCGCTTCCAGATGCTACTGTTAGTTTATTTGCACCAACTACAAAAGTTGTACCGTCATATGTTAAGTTTGAACTTCCGCTTAATCTGCCACCTGCTGCTGGCACAACAATTTGATTTATTGTTAAATCTTCAACGGTTGCTTCAGCTAGTGTTGCTAGTCCGTCTATATCAATAGTACCGCTTACTGTAGCATCACCTGTAATATTTGTGCTGTCAAGTAATTCAATTGCACCTGTACCTGCAACACTTAATTCTAAATCTGCATTAGAAGCAGTTGTTCTAATTTGATTTCCGCTAATTGTAATGTCATCTAATTCAATAGTATTTGAACCAAATATTGTACCATTTATAGTAAGTGTACCGTCAACTAATAGGTCATTAGTTACACTTGCAATTGATATAGAAGTACCAGGTTTAAATGTATCAGATGCTGAATCATAAATTAATGTTTCACCATTAAGAACGCCTGTTGTGTCAATATCAACTAAGTCGTTAATTTCTGGCGTAACATTTTCAAATGCTGTGCCTATTGAACCTGCAAATGTATATGCTGCTCTTTCTGGTGTTACAAAGTTTCCACTGCCGTAACGTGCAGATGTAGTAATTCTAAAGTCGTCAATATTACCATTTACATAACCTTCTGAGCCGTTAGCACTAGCTGGATTACCGCCTATATTCCAATCAGTAGCAGTTAAGTCTCTTGTATACGCTGCACTTGCACTTAGCGTACCGTTTATGTGTCTATAAAGTGTTCCATCAGTTCTAGTAAAACTTACATAATACCAAGTGTTTGGTGTTAATGACGTAGCAGTTAAAATGTTTCCTGTGCTATCAGTAACACCTAAAGAGCCACTAATTTGAAATACTGTTGCATCATCTGCTGAATAAATGTATCCTGAAACACTACTGTCATGATATATCCAAAAATCAATAGTAAAGTCACCGCTACCAATTGCTGTACGTGTTGCACTTAAATATGAATCAGTGCCGTTTCCTAAATAACTACCAGTACCAAACTTTTTAACAGTTTGTGTAATTTTTGCATCGCCGTTTGCAGTAATTGCACCGCTTATTGTACTTTCATCTAAGAATGTAGTAGCATCTTCAGAACCGTTTGCAGGAATTAAAATTAAAGTATCTGCATAAGAAGTGTCACCAAATGATCCGCCATAGCGTAAGTATTGTCCAGGTTGTATGTTGGATATGTCAACATCACTTATTCCATCAACACTTGCTGCTGCTAAGTCAGTTGTAAAGTCGGCTGTTTTATATGTTGTAACACTAAACACACCAGTACTGTCATCAAATGCTAAGTCACCACCTGCGCTTACTGCTGCACGTACTCTTACATCTGTATAATATAAGTTTGTACCTTCACTTAGGTCAGTTGTACTATGATTGCTTATATCACTTACTGTTCCGGTAACGTCACCTGTTAGATCACCATATACGTTAGCAACATTTAAGTCTTTGTTTAGATTCCAACGATCGTCTGCATTTGTATATGTTAATGTTGCACTTGCACCATCTACTGTTAATCCTGCACCGTTTGCCGCTGCTGCATCAGCAGCGCCATTTGCTATTGTAATGTTAATATCTTCTACAGCTAATTCGCTAGTGTTAAGTGTTGTTGTTGTGCCGCTAACGGTCAAATCACCGCTTATTATTACATTGCCGCTTGCTGTTACTGTAGCTGCTGTAATATCATCAGTAGCTAATTGTCCACTAACTGTTACATTGTTAAACGTTACGTTATCAGTTGTACCAACTGCCTGGCCAATACTAATTTCGCCATTAGCAATAGTAACACCAGTGCCTGCACTTAAATCATTTAAACTAATGTATTGTGCATTTGTGTTATCAAATCCAATTTCGCCTGTTGAACTGTTATACGTAATAGGATCTGCTGCACTAATTAAGCCACGAACTTCTGCATCAGTACGCTCTGTAAATGACATAACACCTGTACTATTATCATAGCTTAGGTCACCACTTGCACTAATTTTACCTCTTACTTCTGCATCAGTTGCGCCGTTGTATGTAATAACACCTGTTGCGCTATCATAGGTCATACTACCAATGCCACCTGTGTCGGTTAAACTAATTGCACTTGATGCACGTAGATTAGTAAAGTATAAATTTGTTGAACCTTCTGATAAATCATCAGTGTCTTGATTACCAAAATCAGTTAAAAAATCTGCTGTTTTATATGTAGTTACACTAAACAAGCCTGTTGCTTCTGTATATGTTAAATCACCACCAGCACTAAAGTTGCCCCTAATGTCTGCTGCACTTGGACCTGTGTACGTAAGTGCACCAGTTGAATTATCATATGCAAATGAACCGAAGCCGCCTGCATCTGTAGCACTAATACTAGTCCTTGCTCTAGCTTGTGTAAAATATTGATTAGTTGAACCTTCTGATAAATCATCAGTGTCAAAGTTACTAATGTCACTTACTTGTCCTGTTATGTTTCCAGTTACAGCAGCATACACTCTGTTAAATTGTGCATCGCCTAAGGTACCTGTAAATACTTCTGAAGTGTTAGTTGCATTTGGAATAAAGCTAAAACGTCCAGTTCCTTCGTCTAGACCAAAGAATCCAGTTCTTGCTGCGCTATCCCACCATAGGAATTCAATTCCTCTGTCTTTACCATCGCTTGCACTTAGTCCACTTACACCAACTCTTAGCACAGGATCTTCTGTAGTAGTTACAGTTGATTCAATAGTTGTAGTTGCACCTTGAACAGTTAAGTTTCCTGTAATTAATACGTCATTACTTACTGTTACATCATCTATATAAGCATTTGCAAAATAGTTTGTTGCGCTACCTAGGTCAATTGCACTGTCAGCGTTTGGTACTAGATCACCTAACAGTGTTGCATTACTGAAGTTAACTGTATCGCTTGCAGCATCATCGCCAAGTACAACATCACCGTTTAGTGTTGTTACACCACTAACAGTTAGTGTTCCATTAATATCAGTGGTTGTAAGATTACTGTCGCCTGTTACTTCTAATATACCGCCAATTGTAGCATTTGCACTAGTTTCAAATGCGCTACCTACTACACTTACAGAACCAGTTCCTGCTGCACGTAGTTCCAAATCAGTGTTTGTATTATATGTTTCGATAATATTATCATCTATGCGTATTTGATCTGTTTCGAAAAGTGATGCACTAACTGTACCGCTTGCAATAACGTTTTGTCCATTTATTGTTTCGTACGTTAATGAGCCACCTGCTGTAATATTGCCAGTAACAATTAAGTTACGGCCTACTGTTGCATCTCGAGAAATATCTATATCGTTAGCAACTGTTAAATCATTTCCAATTGTTACGTCATCAGGTAAGCTAATAGAAATTTTATTATCGCTAACTGTTACAGCTACTTCGTCAGCAGTTCCTTCTACTGTTAGTGTTTCGGTTAATAAATCAATGACAGTTGAATTTGTACCATCTGTAATATCTAAAGTTTCTACAAGTGCTGCTGTTGATACACCTGTTACTCTGCCGTAAACATCTACAGTTAAAACAGGTATTGCAGTTGCACTACCGTAAGTGCCGCTTGGATCAACACCTAGTGCATCAAGATTAAATGTAACTTCGTTGTTTGAAACAGAGCTTGCAAGTCCTGTACCACCTGTGAATGTTAGTGTTTCACCGCCTGCGACTGTATCAGTTGTAGAGCCATCAGTAATATCAAAACTAGTTGCTATTGCCTGTGTTGTAACAGTTGTAACACGACCTTGTGCATCTACTGTTATCACAGGAACTGCAACGTTTGAACCGTATGTAGCTGCTGTAACTCCTGTAGCAGGTAGTCCTAATGTAGGTGTACTGCCTTCTCCGCCTGTATCTACTATTGTAAGGTGATTTGCTGTTACTTGTATATCTTCAACATAGTCACCAGTTGTGTCAGTACCTAATGCAACACTATTTGCACCTATAGTAAGTGCAACATTTGATACGTCTGCACTTCCGTCAATACTAAATGACCCAGTTACATCACCTGTTGCAAAAGTAACTGTTCTAGCAGTCTGCCACTTTGATGCTGTAGCAGCATTACCAGTTACATCACCAGTTACATCACCTGTTAAATCACCAGTAACATCACCTGTAAATACTGCATCAGTGCCATCAGTGCCGTTTTCTAGTATCTTGCTTGTACCATTAGAAGCAAAAATATCTCCAACAATATCTCCGGATAATTGATTAGCACCTAAACTTAGTGGCTTGTTAAATGCTAAATGCTGTCCTACATGATTCCAGGTCATTGTAGCATCACCGTTAGAGCCTAAATCAATTGTTAGCCCTGCACCGTTTGCTGTTGAACTATCTGTTGTTCCTTTAGCAACAGTAATGTTAATATCGTCTACATCAAGTGTTGTACTATTAATTGTTGTAGTGTTACCATTTACTGTTAAGTTACCTGTGATAACAACATTTCCGCTTGCTGTAACAGTAGATGCTGTAATATCATCAGTATTTAAAGTACCAGATGCTGTGATGTTGTTAAATGTAACATTATCACTTGTACCAACTGCTTGACCAATTTCAATTGTTGGTGTAGCACCTTCGCCTGAATTATCAGTTATAGTTACGCCTGTTCCAGCAACTAATGATTCTACATAATCGCCAGTTGTATCTGTTCCTAATACTAAGTTACCTGGATTAAATGTAGTTGTAAGTGTAACATTTCCTGATCCATCAAAACTTACAATATCTGAAGTTACATCACCTGATAAAGTAAACGACCTTGCTGTTTCTAAGGCTGTTGCAGTATCTGCATTACCTGTTAAATCACCAGTTACATCTCCTGTAAATACTGCATCTGTTCCGTCAGTTCCGCTTTCAAGTACTTTACTTGTGCTGTCACTTGCGTAAACGTCCCCTGTTAAATTGCCTACGACATTACCTACTACTGCACCTGTATGTACACCAACCGTATCACCGGTAATATCGCCACTTGCGTCTATAGTTGTAAATGCACCAGTGCTCGGTGTAGTTGCACCAATTGCAGAATCGTTAATTGCAACACCGTCAATTGTACCGCCATTAATGTCAACTTCTGCAAATGTACTTTTATCTGCGCCTGTTCCGGTAGCAGTAACCTTACCAGTTAAATCACCAGTTACATCGCCTGTTACATCACCAGTTACATCACCAGTTAAGTCGCCAGTAACATTACCTGTAAATACTGCATCAGTACCATCTGTACCATTTTCTAATATCTTGCTTGTGCCGTTGTTTGCATAAACATCACCAACTAAGTCGCCAGTAATATCGCCTGTAACTGCACCTTCAAATGTTGCTGCTTTTACAGTTTGATATACAGGGATTCCTGCTGCATCTTTAAATTCAAACTTGTCTGTAGTTTCATTCCAAAGTATTTGTACGTCAACAACAGAGCCTCTGTTAATAAGTAAACCTGCATCTTGTGTAGGAGCAACGCCTGCTCCTAAATTACTGTTTAGTTCGATTAAATTATCAGCAAGTTTAATTTCTTCTGTGTTAACTGTTGTAGTTGTACCACTTACTGTTAAGTCACCACTAATAATAACATCACCGCTTGCTGTGACTGTAGCTGCTGTAATATCATCTGTTGATAATGTACCTGCTACAGTTACATCGTTAAATTCTACATCGTCTGTAGTGCCAACTGCTTGTCCAATTGTAATAGTAGGTGTAGCACCTTCACCACTGTTATTTGTAAGTGTTACACCAGTACCTGCAACTAATGCTTCAACATAGTCACCAGTTGTATCGGTACCTAATGTAACACTATTAGCTTGTATTACGCCATTAAGTATAACATTTCCAGTACCGTCAAAACTTACAGCAGTTGCAACAACGTCACCAGTCATACTAAAGTTTCTTGCAGTTTCTAATGCAGTTGCAGTATCAGCATTACCTTCTACATCTCCAACTACACTACCTGTATATACTGCATCTGTTCCGTCAGTGCCATTATCTAATATTCTTGTTCCGTCTGTTGCAAGTATATCACCTGTCAAGTCGCCTTGTAAAGCTGCTGTTACTACGTTGTTGATTGCATCAACAAGCAAAGTACTGTTGTCGCCAAATACACTACCTTGTACATCACCTAAATGATAACCTGTTGTGTCTCCTGTTAGATCTCCAACTACATTACCTACTACATCACCTGTCAAATCACCAGTTACATCACCTGCAAATGTTGCATCATTTCCATTAGTGCCGCTGTTTAAAACAGTAGTTCCGCCTGTAGCTTTAATGTCACCTTTAAAGAAAGCATTTGTGCCGTCGTTGCCGCTATCTAAAACAGTTTGTCCACCAGTAGATTTTACATCACCTATTAAATTACCTGCAAAAGATGTACTTGTAATTATTCCACCTGCAGGGTTATATGATAACCCGTTATCGACTTCTAATCCGTTTGTACCAGTAGCGGAGCTATCTGCAAATACTAGATAAACATTTTCGTTTGCTGTAGGATTAGCAGTTATTGTAACTTCAGTTGCACTGTCAGCATTACCAACTAAGTCAGCTGTAATAGTACCTGCTGTAAAATCTCCACTTGCATCTCTTGCTACAATTGTACTTGCAGTGTTTGCATCTGTAGCATTAGAAACAATTTCATACTGCACTGCCTCGCCTGCTACTTGTGCAACACTTAATCCAACACCACTGACTGTAATATCTTCAGCATAATTTCCTGTTGTATCAGTACCTAAAAGAACTGCATTTTCTCCAACTGTAGCTGTTAATGTAACATTTGCACTACCGTCAATTGCTACACTACCTTCTAAGTCTCCACCTAGTGTAATTGTTCTTGCAGTACCCCACGATCCAGCTGTACCAGTTACGTTACCTGTAACATTACCTGTTACATCGCCTATTAAATCTGCTGTTACTGTACCAAATAAAGCATCGCCAGCATTACCTGTAAATACTTCACTTGTGTTGACAGCATCTGGTATAAATGTAAATTTACCTGTACCGTTATCAAATCCAAAGAATCCTCGTTTTGCTGCTGCTCCATTATGCCAAAGGAATTCATTACCTCTATCTTTACCGTCATTTGCAGATAAGCTACTAACACCTAAACGTATTACAGGATCTTCTAATGTCATAACAGTTGTGTCAACTGTTGTTGTTGAACCGCTTACTGTTAAATTTCCGTCTACAAACAAATCATTACCAACAGTAAGATTTGTTGTAATTTCTACTGTACTAGGAAGTCCTACAGTTACTTTATTATTTGATACAACAACTTCTGTTTCAAGTGCAGTACCTTCAAATGTAAGTGTATCAGTAAGCAAACTAACAGTATCGTTATTTGTTCCGTCAGTAATGTTTAATTCAGTAGCAACATTTATTTCTGATGCAGCAGTTAATCTACCATAGTTATCTACAGTAAAGCTAGGAATAGCAGTAGCACTACCATATGTACCAACGCTAACACTTGTAGTGTTTAATCCTATAGTTACAGCAGCACTTTCTAAACCACTACCAGAAAGTACTAATGTACCATTACCGTCATCTGCTATGGTTTCAACATAATTTCCAGTTGTGTCATCTCCTAATACAATTGAATCTAATTCTATAGTTGTAGTCAAAATTGCATTTGCAGATCCGTCAAATGATGCTGTACCAGTAACATCGCCTTGTAGTGTAATATTTCTTGCTGTTGTTAATACTGTTGCAGTATCTGCGTTACCAACTAAGTCACCTGTAAATGTAGTAAATGTTGCATCAGTACCTTCTAGTGTAGTAATATATCCTTCCGCCCAGTATGCATTCGAAGAACCTATATTTTTTGTGTTACTACCTGCTGGTATTAAATCAGATGCAAATTGTGCATTTAATGTAATAGTATCTGAATTTGCATCGCCTAATTCTGTATTTCCGCTTACTGTTAATGTAGGCGTTGTTATTCCGCCTTGTGTTATTTCTAGTCCTGTTGAAACAAATCTAGCAACTTCTGTGCTGTTTATTTCTGCAATGACAGCATTACCTGCATCAAAAACAATGTTTGTTGCACTTTCTAAAGTTGGTGTTCCTGTACCATCACTTATAAAACTTTCAGCTGTAACTGATCCATCTACTTCTAAAGTAGTGCCATTCCATGTAACATCTGAAGATGTAGTTAATTCTCCGTTTGCTGATGCAATTACAATGCCTTCATTATCTAAATCTGATACAGTAAGTCCTGTAACAGTCATATCACTTAATACATCAACAATACCAGTACCGACTGCAACAAGTTCTAGATTTGCGTTTGAGTTAAATGTTTCTATTCTGTTACCATTAATTGCAATTTGATCTAAGAGTAAATTACCGTTTGGATCAATAGTTACATTATCCCCAATATTGGTAGAGCCACCGCCACTACCAATATTTGTATCACCACTTCCGCCTGCACCTACATCTAGATCTTCGCCCGGAGGAGTTGTTATTTCTGTTCCTCCATCACCGCCTCCGATAATAACACCACCGAACTGTGTGCCGCCTGATGAAGATGGACCAAATGCACCCGAGTAAACAGCTCCGACAACGTATATAACTTTTGATGCAGTTAGTACACTAGGTAAATTAGTACCTATAAAATGCACTGTTCCAGCTTGATAATCAAAAAACCATTCGTCATTATCACCTGCACCAACAGCAAATAATTGTGTACCTGTACTAGTTGGATCAGCTGCGCTAGGACTATCAGCATATACTTTGACATTATAAGTAGCGCCAAACTCTGTAGGTATCCAGTCAGTGCTTCCAGTTAACCAAGTACGTCTTGCACTTGCTGTACCGTCTTCAGTACACTCAACAGCATTAGCACCTATGTAAACAGTAACAGGAGAAGCACTTGTAGCAGGTATTACATTTGGAATTTCAGCACTATCTCCCCAAATTTTATCACTTCTTATTAGTAACGGACTTGCTATAGCTTCGTTTGTAGCACCTTTGTTAGATTCAACATCTGACTTACTTACGCCGTAACCTATCTTTTTCCAAAGGTAATCAATTTTTTGTATATCGCTTATCGCCATTTAATTATACGCCTTCTACTATTGACAAACTGCTAACACTTTGTCCTGCTGCTAATGCTATTCTTACTAACACAACATTACCTGTTGCATCTGTAGTACTTACTATTCCTAACGTCATTTGATAATTTCCGCTTAAACTTGTATTATTACCAATGGTGTTTGCAGGTCCATCCGCAACACCGTTACTACCATTACCGCCATTACTGCTATCTGCACCTGGTGTGCCTGATCCGCCAAATGCTTGATCTGCACGTAACCATCCATTAAGAGAACTAGCAGCGTCGATATCAGTGCCCGGTACTGCTATCCATAATCCGCTTATTCCACTGGATGTAATGTTAATTCTAAATTTACTTACAGCACTTCTTCTAAATGCCATTGTAAAATATTGTGTGCCGCTATCGCTACTTCTATCTGGGCCTGCTGGTAAAAATCCTGTGCTATAATCTACTGTATTATTTTCTAATACTCCTAATCTTATAGTTGCTTCTTGTGTTCCTTCAACTCCGGGGTCACTCGATTCTGAGTAAACACTACTGGTATAAAAGTTTGTTGCTCCGTTGAATGCCGGGGTGTCAGTTGTTGCAGCAAGGAATGCTGTGCTACGCTTACCGTCGTCGCTATAAGTTGATCCTAAGCTATTTGAAACTGGAATTGCTATTTCACTTATACCACTTTGCGCTGCTGTATGGACTTGAATTTTTTCGTTGGAATCTACTCTATCACTAAACCCATTTACATTAAGTATTCTCATTTCTGCATTTGACACAGTGCGCTGATTGGCTACGTTACCTACAGACATTGTAAAATTATTCATCGTGTATGGTGTGCCTACTCCTACGTTTGCTATAACATTACTTCCGTTTAACATAGGACTGCTAGGATTACTCATCTGTGAATGACTGTAATTTTGGTTAGTACCTATAGAACCAGATGTTCCTTCGTAGTCGCTACCAGTTTCAATAAACACTGGTGCATTAAGTCCAGTTGAATGATCGTTAAATACTTGTCCACAAAAATCTTCTACTTGCCAGTTTTGTAATATAATTGTGTTACTACCATTGTAATAAGGAATACCACTAATGTATCTCTTAGTTCCTGCTGCACCTTCGACTACAGTACCAGCTGTAATAGTTGGATCTCCAATTGGGTCATGTACAAATTCTTCTATGTTTGTATTACCTTCTGTACTATGAGTAATTTGGAATGTATGTATTCCAGGGTCAAAGTTAGAAGAACTATCATGTGCAATTTTAGCTTTAAACCCTTTGTATAAGTTTGGAGTATAAATTGTGCTACTAAATGATAAACCACTGCCGTCTGTATTAAGCAAATTGTAATCTGATTCTTCTTGTATTTCTAATGAACCTACAACTCCTGTATTATCAGTAGCATCTAGTTGAATATTGTTAACATTAATTCCATCAACTTTTGCAATTAATTCACCTGCTGATGCATTATAAGCAAATGTAGACTGTGTTTTTGTAAACACACTAACTGCTGAACTTGTTCTTTTAACTGTTGAACCTGCTGTCAATGTAGTGCTACTTGTGTTATCTGTAAATCCATGTGCTAGTCTAGGATTACTCGATACTGCTTCTTGTACAAGTATCGTCTTAGTACCTAATCCGTTCGGAGCAGCAATGTTTGGATTATACACTTTTATATCTTCCGTAGTACTCATTGGAAATAAACTAGGTGTTGCTGATGTGTGTGTTAGTAATGAAAGAGTTAATGTGTCACGCCCGTTGCCGGTTGCTGTTCCTGCTCCCCAAGTGTGTGCTAATCTTGTACCTAATACGCCACCTGAAGCACTATCACTTGCAATACTATCTGCCGACGTGCCATCGCCCCAATCCATAGAGTATGTAACATCTGCCATTTGTGTATTTGTGGTAATGTTTTCCATATACAGACTATCACCTTCGTCTACATATAAATCATTACCTGTAAGTGCAGTTCCGCCTGATGAAGCTCTATATAATCTAAATGCCATAACAGGATCTGCTGTGTAAATTATTACGTAATCAACTTCTTCAGCAGTAAATTCACTACCGTATCCTGTGCCGTTATCGTTGTAAGCTCTAACTTCTACTGTAAAAGGACTATTTACATTGCTTGTATATGTATGACTAGGTGTAAGACTTGTTACTGTATCAGTTGTACCATCGCCCCAATCAATATCATATTTGTTTGGATTGCCTTCTTTAACAATAGTTAGTGTAACACTTGTACCTTCACCGCCTGCTAATGGTGTTCCAGTAAATGCAACACTTCTTACAAAAGTATCATTTGCTACATTTAACATAGTCTCGTTTAATTGATCAATTGCTTCTGCCACGTTACTTGTTCCACTAAGTTCTTTATAGGCACCGTCTTGATAACCACCGTCAGCTGGTGCACCTAACGTAATTTGATTTCCTATTTGACTCGACGATACACCAGTTACTTGATCATCTACATACGCTTTTACACTTTGCTGTGTAGGTATAGCTGTTGCACTATCGCTTACTAAATCATCTTCATCTAAAATTGCATCAACTTCTGTAGTATTTTCAATGTTAAATTTACCAATAACTTCAACTGCACCTGTTCCTGCTGCTTTTAATTCTAATGCTGCATTTGTAGTGTTAGTTGCGATTGTGTTATCAGTAATTGTAATTGACGGAGTAATAATATCTCCATCTACATTGATATTTGATCCAACTGTAACTGTTTGAGTTGTTTCTAGTGTTGCTGCTGTTATAGCTGCTGCATCAATGTCACCTGTAGTTAATGCGCCTGTTATATTAGTATCAGCAAGTAAATCAATAGTACCTGATCCGTTAGGCGAAAGTTCTAAATTACTATCTGATTCTGTTGTTGTAATTAAGTTTCCGTCAACCCTAATATTGTCTAACAGAAGTGTGCCTGCATTAATCTGTGCAGCATACAAATCCATCATAGTATCACTACCTGGCATATGTACCATCATACCGCCAATATGTTGACTCATTGTTACATCACCTAAGTAAATTGAATTACCGCCTAGATATAAGTCACGCCATCTTTTGTCTTCACTTCCTAAATCAAATGTAAGTGTATCATTAGGTATTAGATGTGAATCAAATTCACCAGCAATAGTAATACCGTCTGTGTCTGCATCACCAATTGTAATGTTACCGCCTATTGTAACATTTCCTGTTGCGTTGATATCTACAGCATCAATGTTACCAAACTTTGCATTACCTAATGTTCCTGCAAATACTTCTGTGTTGTTTGTAGCGTCTGCAATAAATGCAAATTTTTCATCAGTTCTATCAAATCCAAAGAATCCAACTTTTGCATCTACGCCTGTATGCCAACGGAATTCTATACCTTTGTCCTTAGTATCGTCAGTAGTAGGAGCAACGTCTCCGCCTAGTGTAAGTATAGGATCGTCTAATGTTGTTACAGTGCTGTTAATTGTAGTTGTTGTACCCATAACTTGCAAGTCACCTTGTATAGTTACTGTACCTGCACTACCTGCTGGAGTAGGATCAATAGTAAGTGTACCTGATGTTGTTGCAATCGTATTACCATCAATTGTAATATTATCTAAGGCTAATGCAGTTGTTGTTAATGTTGTACCATCAAAAGTTAAGTTAGCACTATCTTCAATTTCAGTTGCGCCCATTAACAACACACGGCCATCTGTTAAACTTTCTAAGTTTAGCCCAGCTAGTGTTGTTGTTCCGTCTACGTGCAAATCACCTGCTACAAGAGTATCACCTGTTGCTTGTTGAACTGTGAAGTTGCCAGTGCCGATGCTAAATTCAGTACCATCAAATGTTAAGTTTGCATCATCTTCTATTGCACCACTTGTGCCTGAAATTACAATTCTATTGTCAGTCAAGTCGCTTACTATTGCACTTGCAAGTGTTGTTTCTCCAGTAACACCTAAATCACTTTGTAATGTTGTATTACCTGTAACATCTAAAAGTCCTGCAACATTTAATGTTCCGCCTGCACCAGTTGGATTAGGATCGATTGTAATATCAGTGCTTGCTCCAATTGTACTTCCGTCTATATCAATGTTATCAATAGACGCATTACCGGTTACAGTTAAAGTGCCAGTAACACCTGTATCAGTTAAAGTAGATGTTCCTGTAACATCTAATGTACCACCTATAGCAGTATTACCAGTTGCTTGAGCAATTGTAAATTCAGTTAAGTTTGATCCAAATCCTAAATCCCCAGTAGCGCCAATTTGCATACGTACTGAACCAGCAGTATAAAAATCTAATTCATCATTATCTGTACCAGGTGATGACTCAGCAATAATCTTTGTATCTTGATCAACATCTTTTACTCCGCCTAATGATGCCCACGCAGTACCGTCATATCCTTCAAACGCTGTGTCAGTTGAGTTAAAACGCATCTGTCCAGTTACAGGAGTAGGTCGTTCTGCTGTTGTACCTACAGGAATTTGTAATGAACTTGTAGTACCGATAATCATATCAGTGCCGTCAAATGTTAGTGCAGCACTATCTTCAATTGCACCTGATGTACCAGCAAGAACTATTCTGTTTGCAGTTAGATCGGATATTGTTGCACTACTAAGTGTTGTCTCTTGTGCATCTAATACTTGCAATGTTGCATTACCAGTTACATCTAATGTGTCATTAAGTGTAGTTGCACCAGTTACATCTAATGTAGTTGATACTGCTGCTGCACCTGTAATATTTGTATCTGATAATAGTTCTACTGTACCAGTTCCTGCTGCAACTATTTCAACAGGGCTATTAGTAAGAGTAGTTTGTATCTTGTTACCGTCAATAGTTAAATCTTCGCCGATTAACCTATCAGCAAAAATTGTACCACCAGTAATATCCATTTCGTTACCACTTGCATCAACAACCTTAAATCCGCCATTTTCTTCTTTAAGTTGAATACCGCCTAAATGAATAGTTTGTCCTGCAACATATAAGTTACGCCATTTTTTAGTTGCACTACCTAAGTCATAAGTTTCGTCAGCATTTGGAATTAAATGTGATTCAAAGTCAGCAGCAACAGTGATTGCATCTGTATCTGCATCACCGATTTGTATATTACCGCCGATAGTAACATCGCCGCTTACATCTATGTTACCTGTAATATCTAATGTTGTTCCATCAAATGTTAAGTTGCCACTATCTTCAATTGCACCCGAAGTACCTGCTAGTACAACACGACCAGCTGTTAGATCTGATATTGTTGCACTGCTTAGAGTAGTTTCTTGTGCGTTTAATACCTGTAGCGTAGTATCACCTGTTACATCAAGTGTGCCAGTTGTGTTTACATTTCCTGTAGTATCAGCAACAGTAAATGCACCATCAACATCAATACCGCCATCTAATGATGCAAGTCCTGCAACGTCTAGTGCGTCATTTAAAGACGCTACTCCAGTTACATCTAGTGTTCCGCTGACTGTTGCATCTCCGGTTATGTTTGTATCTGTTTGTAATTCAATTGTACCTGTACCAGCTGCATCTAATTCTAGAGGACTGTTTGTATTCACAGTTTCGATACGGTTACCATTAATTTGTATATCTTCAACATTTAGTTGACCTACATCAACTAATGATGCATATAGTTTGTGCCAAGGTTTTGTTGTACTACCTAAATCATACTTGTCTGCTTCGTCTGGTATTAGGTTAGATTCAAAATCTGCTGCTACTGTAATTGCATCAGTATCTGCATCACCAATAGTAATGTTACCACCAATGTTAACATTTCCTGTTACATCTAAGTTTCCTGAAAGTGTTGTATCTCCTGTTACATTTAATTCACCACCAACGTTTGTGTTACCTGTAACATTTGTATTTGCTGTAACTGTTACATCTGCTGATCCTGCAGGTGTAATATTTAATCCTCCAGTAACAGTAGAAATTGTGTTACCTGATAAACGTACATTTCCTGTTTGTACTTTGAAAGGATCTACTATAGTTGTGTTTACACCATTTATAAAGTTGATACCAGTTAATGTTGTGACATCAAATGTTCCACCTTGGAATGTTGTATTACCTGTTTGTTGATCGACAGTAAAGTGATCACCGATTCTAAAATCGCCTCTTTGGTCAACACTTGAATAATAAACACGGCCACCGTTTAGTTCTGTAATTTCATTTGCTTGTATTACTGCACTATCGTCGTTGTCTAGTCTTTTACCTACACCAATATAGCCAAAGTTGTGTGACACCATTCTTAAACTTGTGTCAGCTCCATCTGCTATTAGTCCGTAGTTACCGTACACGTTTGCAGATGCAATTGAACGCATTTCTGCACCAAACTCTTTACGGTCATATCTTAAAATAGATGTTGCACTAGCGCCGCCGTCAAAAGTAATTGATTCTGGTGTAAAGTCAAATCCTTCTAAATCATCATACTTTCCGTTTTGTACAATTGTAGTTCCGCCCTCTACTGCGTCAACTGTTAGAGTAGCTACTGTAGATCCATCTGTAGATGTAAATGTTGCAACGTCTCCTGCTGCAATTGTTCCAGTAACACCGCCTAGAGTAATACGTGTTTTTCCTACACCACCTCTACCTGTTGCACCTGTTACACCTTTGATGCCTTCATTAGCAAAGTATGTAAAACAGTTAAGCCATTCTACTCTAGCACCGTTAGTAATAATAAGTCCACTACTGTTAGGAACAATAAATGTAACACTATCAAACAACATTGCTGGTTCAATAGATCCAGCAGCAATACTTGCACCGTCTACTAGTGCCCCTCGACCTGAATCACCTGCTAAAAATCCGTATGGATCATCTGCTGCATTTGTACCTAATCTTACACTAGAGCCAAAGTTTGCAACAGTGATGTCTTTGATATACGCCGAACGTATTGTAACACTTGCTGTTGGCTTGTAACGTATAGCATAACCTGTATCGTTGGTAGTATTGTATTCCATTTCACGGATAGTCATTGACTCAATTACAACGCCGCCGTCAACTCTAAATCCATCTAAGTCTCTTGTTGCTGCTGTAGGTTTAATCTGTGTTGCACGTAACCCTGTACCTCGTACTGTAACATTTGCAGGTACATCTAATGGAAATGTTTCTTCAAATGTACCGGCACTTATTTCAATTATATCCCCTGCGCTTGCTTGTGTTAATGCAAACGAAACACTTGCAAAAGCATCATTAGGAAGTGATCCGCTATTATTATCATCACCATTTGCAGTAACGTAATGTACATTGCCTTCTGGCATGTTAACATCAATACCTTTAGCAAGTATTCTACCTGTACCAGCAGCATCTAGTTCCAAATCTGCGTTAGTGTTAAGTGTTTGAATTACGTTTCCGTCAATGCTAATCTCATCAACTACAATGCTATGTGCATCAATTACACTTGCTTCAAAGTCTGTGCGTGAGCCATCAGGTCCTACAATTACAAGGCCGCCTTCGCCGTTATCTTCCATTTGTAATCCACCTAAGTAGATTGTACTACCGCTTACATATAATGAACGCCAACGCTTTTCGTCTGTACCTAAATCATATGTATCATCATCGTTTGGTATTAAGTGCGATTCAAAGTCTGCTGCTACTGTAATCGAGTCGGTGTCAGCATCACCAATAGTTATGTTACCACCTAAAGTTAGATCGCCTGTAATATTTGCATTACCAGTAAGTGTTAATGTAGTTCCGTCAAATGTTAGATTTGAACTGTCTTCTAATTCTCCGTCAGTGCCAGCAAGCACAACACGCCCTGCTGTCAAATCACTTACAGTTAAGCTAGGAGCAACAACATCACTTAACATATCAATTATGCCTGTGCCTGCTGCTAGTAGCTCTAAGTTAGCATTTGAATCATATGTTTCTATTCTGTTACCATTAATTGCAATTGATGAAAGAGTTAAATTACCGTTTGGATCAACTTCAACGTTTTCACCGATAGTAGTTGTGCCGCCGCCTTGTCCAATTGCTGTGTTACCTTGGCCGTCTATAACAATATCATCGTTGCCGCCAACTGAAGTGTTACCACCGGTACCTGCACCAATTGTTAAATCTTCGTATGGCGGTGTAACAATTTCTGTTCCACCTGGTCCAGCACCAACAATAACTTGTCCAAACTGAGACCCGTTTGAACTTGCAGGACCAAATGCACCTTCATATACAGCACCTTCAACATATACAACTTTTCCGCTAATGCCT
>Ga0098048_1000022_pt1 | contig 106011 bp, 100 predicted proteins | sample 13_taG_FD_75052 | JGI IMG/M metagenome (GOLD analysis project Ga0098048, IMG submission 75052) | Marine viral communities from the Subarctic Pacific Ocean - 13_ETSP_OMZ_AT15268 metaG | ecosystem: Environmental > Aquatic > Marine > Oceanic | place: Pacific Ocean | collected 2015-01-16 | reverse complement strand
GACACTCTTCCCCCAGTGCAGTATGATGAGAATGGCAACTCAGTTAATCCTGATGAACCATTCCCACATGATGAATCTATGCCTGCATGGTTCTCACCAGAACAGATGCCTGATGATGTTCAGCAAGAGTTCAAAATTGGTAAATATGCTCCTGAATAATTAAATGAACATTCGTAATGTATTAGTTGTTGGCGGTGGTACTGCTGGTTGGATGACTGCTGCCGCCTTAATTAAATTATGTCCACATGTTAAAACGTCACTCATTGAGTCTCCCAATCATCCTGTAATTGGTGTTGGGGAGTCTACGTTGGGTCAAATAAATGACTTCTTTCATATCCTCGATCTTAAAGATGAGATGTGGATGAAGGAGACTGGATCGACATATAAAGTTAATATCAGGTTCAACGATTTCTACAAGAAAGGTGAGACTTGGGACTATCCTTTTGGTAAAGCAGTTCCTATCATCGATGAGATATATCCACATGGTTGGATGTCATGGTTTGCTCTTAACTTACAACAACCAGAGAAATATAGTAGAGATACATTTGCTAGGTCACACAATTCAGTAGGTCATCTTGCTTGGAACAATAAACTAACAGGTGAGGATGATAATTGGAACTATGATTCAGACACTGCATACCACATGGATGCAATCAAGTTTGGGCAGTGGTTGAAGAATAACTATTGTCCTGGTTTGAATTATCTACAAGGTAATGTTGTCGGTTGTGAGAAAGACGAACAAGGATATATCACAACACTGTTAACTGATGACGATCGGAGATTAGAATATGATCTCTACATTGATTGCACAGGGTTCAAGTCACTATTACTTGAACAGTTTATGGGTGAAGAGTTTGTATCATTCCACGTAGATGGTGGTGGTTGTTTACTTAATGATCGTGCAGTAACATGTCATGTGCCGCACAAAGATCCTGAGACAGAAGTAACTAACACCACAAACTGTACTGCCATTGAGAATGGTTGGGTGTGGGATGTACCACTATGGGAGAGATCTGGGGTAGGATATGTACACTCTTCTGGATTCTCTACAAAAGAGAAAGCAGAGGAAGATCTACATGCCTATGTTGCACGTACACGAGGTATCAAACGTGCTGACAATATCGGATCATTTAAGCATGTACCATTTAGAAATGGTAAGCATAAAAGATCATGGGTAAAGAATGTGTGTGCAGTTGGTCTCTCTAACTGTTTCGTAGAACCATTAGAAGCAACTGGTCTACTTACTACGCATGAACAGATCATTAGACTATGTAATAACCTTGCTGGTCGTGATGGATTTGTTCCTAAGATTGAAGTTGACATGCTAAACTTGGTCGCAGACTTAGAGATTGAAGGATTCAAGAACTTTATCTGTGCTCACTATGCCTTCTCTGCTCGTGATACTCCCTACTGGAAATATGTTGCTAATGAAGTTAACTATGATATGTCAACAGCAGAACTAGATAACTTGTTCGTAAGATATTCTAGTGAGAAGCATGTAGTATATGAATGGTTAGGTGATCCATCTCATAATGATGGACTTAGATATGTTGGTGCAGGCATGGGATTCAACCCCCTAAATAATCATACTCTCAGACTGAAAAGAATTCAGAATGGGTTATCACCCATAAGAGATCAACATGCATTACATGGTGCATCGACTGAGATTGACAACTGGAACCAAAGGATGTATGATTGGTGTCAAACCTTACCATCATCCTACCAGTACCAAAAACAAACTATTTACAAGGAGTAATTATGTCAGAAGAAGTGATCATCAACGAATCAGATCTTCCTGAATGGGAACCTGAAACTATTGAAGAGGTAGACAAACCTGAGAATGCTGTCAAGACATTTGATGATCTGTGGCGTAACTTGATGCATCAGCATCGTACTAAGTATGACCGTTATGCTGCACTGACTGCATCATTGACTAGCATGGAGTTTGAACAACAAGAAACACGAGTAGATTTCACTGAGATGAATCAACTCCGTGATGAAATTGTTAAGATCGAAGGTGGTCTAGAAACTCTTAACTTGTATCGTGTATATGTTCTGAAAGAAGAAGCAGAACCATGGATTCAGAAAGAGATTGAAGAGAAGCATAAAATTAAAGTACGTACCCGTCCTGGTTACGAAAAGTATGCTACTTGGGAATCTGATAACGAAGGATCTCAGGCACTAAACAAACTTAAATAATGAATTTAGATTATATCTTTCCCACCCCTATTTGGTGGGTTGATCTTGACATTGATCTTGAAGAGATGGGGCGTATCTGTGTAGATACTGCCATGAATATGGAGGGTAAAGCACGAAGTAATCGGGGATTGTTGAACTATCAATCTCCTGATTTCTTGGGTGAAGAGATCGTCAATGATCCAGATCTGGATGGTGATGAGTTCAAGAAACTACTGCTATTGATTAAACAGAAAGCATCTGAGGCATTTGATAGTTTTGGTTCTCAAACTACTACTCTTGCATATGCAAATGTCTGGATCAATATTAATGGTAAGGGTGGATACAATGAAGTTCACACACATCCAGGTGCTGTAATGTCTGGTGCTTTCTATGTAACAGTACCACCAGGACCAGTGGGTAAACTTACATTTCATAGGAATGCTATTGAGGGTTATGTAATACATTCTCTTGGTACATCTGAGGATATGAGTACAGCAGAGGTGCCACATACACACTCTACATGGGCATATCCACCTGTACAAGGTAGACTTATGTTATTCCCTGCATGGGTGGGTCATGGTGTACGTGAGAATGAAACTGATGAGGAACGTATTAGTATCTCATTCAACTTCATTCCTGTAAGAACAAAGAAAGATATGATGGACATTATCAAAGATAATGAAATCTCTGTCGATGTCACACCATACAATCGTCAAACTAATGAACCTGAATCTGTTTAGTGTACCCATCAGGCGTGGACATATAGTCCCAACTAAGATACAACAGAAAGAAACTAATGAAGTTCTTTGGCGTTACTTTGATAAGGCAAAGGAAAATACATGGGCATTAGAATCAGGTAAGACTACTGCTGACTTACCTGGTGGTGATTGTCTATTTCAAGATGTAGCATTCGATTGGTTGACACTACCTATCTTGAATGATGTTAAAGACTACTGGGTGAATACTCTTCACTATCGTACAGACTATCACATGTATATGGATAGCATGTGGTCAAACTTACACTACGAAGGTGATAGCACTGGTGAGCACTGTCATGTTAATGGACGTGGCAAATCTCATGTGTCATTGGTATACTATTTGTCAAAAGATAGTGCTGGTGGTCACTTACAGTTCAAGAATCCACTAGAACATATACTCAGACACTGCCCACTTGCATCATCATATGATGATTGGTCACGCGAATCTGGTTATGACTATGACTGGAAGACTATGATTATGGGTGTACATGAGTATGTCATGTTTCCTTCCTGGTTGATGCATAGAACGCAACCAAATACTAAATGTGAGCGTAATGCTATCAGCATGAACTTTGCTGGATATCCTCACGATCCTACTATGGGCGAATGGACAACATGAATAAACTAATTTTACCTTTCTTAAATCCATCTCTCTTCCAATGTGGTGATAAACCAATGGTATGGAGAGAGGCACTACCTAATCCCACACAGTATGTCAATTGGGATACAGTTACACATTGCTTCAATAATCCATGGTATTATAGAACGCAGGTGATGAACATGGAGGGTCGTCGTTTGATGTTACCTGAAAAGTTTGAAGTGTGGTATGAAACAGGTGTGCCATATAAAGAAGAACTATTTCGTGCATTGAATGAAGGTCATACATTTATCATTGAACAGTATGGTCATTACAATCCAGCAGTAGATAATCTATTAGAGAATATCGAAGCGTTGTTTGATTGTAACTGTGATGCACACATCTTTGGTGCTGCTAAATCAGGTAGTAAATCATTTGGTGCTCACTGGGATCTACCTCCAAACTTTATATGTCAGATTGATGGTGAAACACATTGGAATGTATATGAGGAGAGATGTAGTAGTCTGATCGAAATGACTGATGAACCATATTTACCAGACAAAGTAGGGCAAGAGTTACACATTGCTCTCGATGTCACTCTGTCACCTGGTGATGTGATGTATATTCCATCAAGAACATATCATAAACCCTTCCCAGGTAGTAAGCGTTTATCATTATCTATCCCTTGCATGTATCCTTGTGACGTACCCAGCGACCGCCGACAATATGTTATTGAGTTCGACGAAACCTCTACCTGATATTATTGTTGATCAGATAGAAGATATAGTAACTCAACAGCAGTTTCCTTGGTATCTTGTCAAAGAGACTACATTTGTTGATGGTCCGACACCATATGAGGGTGCATTTAATAATAGTTCATTCTCACATGTATTAGTGATGGACTATCAACCAGTGTCTCAATACTATGATGTGTTTGAGTCTGCACTGAGGTTAATGTCTGCTGCTGCTGAACAAGAATTCACAGATATAGTTCGTGTTAGGATAGGGTGTCTATTACCTGATAAGTTACCACATCACTGTCCACATGTAGACTTTGAAGAAGAACACATAACTGCATTGTATTATGTAAACGCGAGTGATGGTGATACTATCATGTTTAATGCATGTGAGAGTATATTTCAACCAGATTGTCAGATCAGAATATCACCTGAGCGTGGTAAGATGGTTGTATTCGATGGCAATGTATTACATGCTTCATCATCACCTAGCACAGGATATAGGATTGCCTTGAATGTTAATTTTAAACCCAGAGTTTCTTAATCCTGAGTTATATCAGACAGACGATCGTCCACGAGTGTGGAGAAATGCTGTCACGCCATTTCTAACATGGCAGGATGCCGAGAATGCCCTTAATAATCCATGGAGTCATGTCATCACTGTCATTGGTGATGATCGTAAGCGTATGGACTTAGATATGGTAGAAGAACCATGGTTCTATACATATGTGCCTAAGAAGAAAGAACTGTTTGAACTTGCCAACGAGGGTTATACCATCAACATATGTAAGTATGGTCATGGTAGACCAGAAGTTGATGAAATATTACACCACATGGAGAATGCATTTGATGGTTGTGGTGATTGTCATATGTTTATTACCAATGGTGCTAACAATAACCACCCATCATTTCATCCACACTATGACAAACCTGTTAATTTTATTATACAGATGGATGGTGAGACTAGATGGCAAGTATATAATGAACGAGCATCAATGTTGATAGAAGGATCAGACCCACCCTATCACCCATGTCAGGAAGAACTGACAATAGCAATTGATACAGTGTTAACCCCAGGAGATGTGCTATACTTTCCTGCGAGAGCGTATCACAACACCAAACATGGCACAGGTCCACGACTTTCATTATCTTTTCCGATTTGGTGCCCTAAACGGTGTTGCTGTTCTGACAGAACCCGCTATACTCTAAAAGTAAATCGTTAAATAGTGCGTGTCTGCCACCATGACCATGTTCTTAAAGTCTCCACTATTGAACAACGACCAGAAAACATTACTGCGTGATGCTCTATTCAGTTTACAGAAAGAATATCACACTAAGTATGGAGAACTGCCCGAAACTACCAGGGATCTGATTGATGAAGTTGCGACCACCTTACATCTCAAACATGAGAATCATTGATGATTTTCTAGACACTGATTATCATCAACACTTGCAGACTGTGTTGATGGGATGGGAGTTCCCTTGGTATTATCAACACACACTGACACATGGCAACAAAGATATTCAGGCACATGGATTCAATCACTGGTTAACATCAGAGGGTGATCCAGACTTTGCACAGTTGGTTGATAAAATGCAATCAACTGTTAATGCCAAAGAATGTCTGAGAGTACGTGCAGATATGACACTATATAATAGTGAAGGTTATCGACATGACTTTCATGTAGACACAAAAGAACCACACACTGTGTGCATTTACTATGTCAACGATACTGATGGCGACACTGTTATTTTGGGAGAGCAGAATGATCACGACATCGTTCGTGTTACACCCAAAGCAAATAGGTTGTTAACATTTAATGGTAAACATATGCATACTGGTCATTCACCAGTCCAGCATAAGAATAGAATCTTGATTAACGCAAACTTCATCTAAACTTCTATGACTACTCCACTGTTTATTGCCGAAGCACCAGCAATCGAGATTAGAAACATCATCAAATCTATGTCTGTTGGGGCACAGGTAAGATGGAAAGGTCATGAAGGATATATTAACTTTATCGATGATGAATACATCACTATTTGTGTCAGTGAGAAACCTAATCCTCCTGGTTCTAGGAATCCAATGAACAAGTGTTGTTTGTTATGTTATCCCAAAGATTGGGATGATCTTGAACTTGATCCTGCACACTTTCAATATAAGAAAGCATATAGGGGCAAGACTAACGACCACCCAGGTAACGATATGTTGCCAGCACTGGAAGATCGATAAAGACAATCAGCATACTGTCACAAAGGGCGTCAAACGCCCTTTTTTGCTGTATAATAGTTGTATCGACAGAAACGCAGAACTTGACCATCACCCTTCGCCCTCACCAGCAACGCGCTCTTGACGCCATGCAGAGTGCTGACAAAGGTCAGGTCATCGTGCCTACTGGCGGTGGTAAGACCATCATCATGATCAAGCACGCTATCGAGTTGCTTTCGACTGGCAATCGCACCCTAGTTGTTGTTGCTCCACGTATCTTGCTTGCTAATCAACTCTGTGAAGAGTTCATGCAGCACATCAGTGGCACTTGGACGCATGTCTGTCATGCACATAGTGGAGAGACTCGCTATTTCAAGTCTACCAAACCTGAGAAGATTGCACTCTTCAATGACACCGCTCGTGCTGCTGATGAGTCTTGCATCATCTTTACTACCTATCATTCTCTCCCCAAAGTGATTGATAGTGGCATCGATATCTCTTGTGCATACTTTGACGAAGCACACAATAGTGTAAGCAAGCAGTTCTTTGTTGGTACTGCTGCAACATCTATGGTTGCAGATCGTGCCTACTTCTTTACTGCAACTCCTCGTGTTGCACGTAAGCATGATCGTAGCATGAACAACAGTGACATCTATGGTGGTGTCCTATGTAATGTCCCTGCTCCTGAACTCATCGAGCAAGGTCACATCCTCCCTCCTACGATTGTTCCTTTCGAGACTGATCACGAGCGTACAAAGCACAACGTTCATGACATTGACGCTGGCACTGTTCGTGACATTCTTGATAACCTTGACGACACATGTGCTGCTAAGGTTCTAGTTGCTGTGCCATCTAGTCGCATCCTCGGTAACATGATCGGCAAGACAACATTGCTTGCAGAACTCAAAGATCGTGGTTATAATGTGATGCACGTTACATCTAAGTTTGGTGCAATCGTTGATGGTGTCAAAGTATCTCGTGAAGTATTCTTCGACACGTTGACACAGTGGGGCAAAGAAGAAGGACGCAAGTTCATCGTCTTCCACTATTCTATTCTCTCTGAGGGTATCAACGTCCCTGGTCTTACTCACACTATCTTACTTCGTAACCTCAACGTTGTGGAGATGGCACAGACTATCGGTCGCGTGATTCGCCTAGATAAAGATGATGCTGCTCGCTTAAAGTCTGGTGAACTCACTGCATGTCAGTGGGGTTTCTATAACAAACCCACAGGTTTCGTTACTGTTCCCGTCCACAGGACTTATGGCAAGCATGTCATCAAACGCCTGCAAAATGTAGTTGATGCTATCTTTGTGCAGGGTATTCCTCCTCTTTCGTTGGTTGCATAATGGGTAAAGTTCAGACATTATTTCCTAAATGGTATTATCATGGTGAGGTTGCTAGACATAAGCACCTCAAAGATATGCTACTCTATGAACTTGGTACAGCAAACATATCACAACCCAGTGAGTGGAACTGTACTGTCAGTAGTTCATTTGAAAGTGATACAAATGACGAGGACTTTTCGTGGCAAATGTTCAACAATGAGATTTCCGATAATCTCATGGACATGCACATGCAATTGGGTGGCAAACCCACTGCCACCATAGAAATGACGGAAGCATGGATAAATGTATACAAACAGGGTGATTCCCAAGAGATACATACACATACTGGTGGTGATAATTGTACATTTAGTTGTGCTTACTTTGTTCAGTATGATCCTGAGAAGGATGGTAAATTTGTATTCTACGATCCATCGCAAGATGTACATCATGGGTATTTCAGTAGACATTATCCATGCACCAATACCTGGTTCCCCGATATATCTGAGGGTGATTTAGTCATCTTCCCATCATATCTACATCATCAAGTTACCTCACAAAAGAATAACACTGGTGTTGCCAGAATTACAGTATCCGCTAATTTTATAGTCAAATGAACGATAACATTAAAGTAATTGATGGGTATTTCCCTGATTGGATGATTGATGACGTGGGTGAATACTTATCCACTGATTTTCCTTACTTCTACAACAACACACCATATGGTGATTATGCAAAAGCACGATTCTGGGGCAACACAGTTATCCGAGACAATGAGTTTACATCAGAAACACCATGGTATTGGTTCTTCGCGTATTTCAACGAATGTGTCCTTAAAGACATATGTAAGGACCTCCCTCTATCTCACATCCATCGGTTATTGGTTAATGCACAAAACCCTGGTCATGAGTCTCAGATGCATACCGACTTCAATCATAAGGCGACATCTATCATTTACCATGCTTATGGGAATGATGGTTCTACGGTTTTTGAAGATGGAACGGAAATTCAATTCAAACAAGGAAGAATTATTGTCTTTGATAGTAGAATAGTGCATGATGGAAATCCTCCGACTAATGACATTCGTATCACATTAGGTGCTATTGCACCCCACAAGGGTGTACACTTTGACAACAGTCACACAAAATGATAAAATACTAACGTATTGGTCTACAATAACCAAGAACACAACAAACCATGCAAAAAGTCAAAACAGTGGCAAAGTATACTCTTGAAGAATTAGTGGAGCAGTCTCGTGCTCTGTTGATGGCAATGCCTCCCTCTAATGTTGTTCCATGCAAGCAAGTCTGGTCACCTGAGCAACTAGATTATGTTGACAATCCTGAGTATCAACAATGGTTGGATTCACAGTAATACTTGCTTACTTTATACTCTTCGGACTATTACTCTTCTTTCTATCACTTTTTGACTCATGACTGGACTGCCTAAGTTCTTCACATTGACATCAGATGCTCCCTATGACAGACATAGATATAAGATACGTTGCACTGATGGCAGTGTAAAAATTGTGGATGATTATCGCCTAGTTCTTGAAGCATGGTGGAATTATCCCAGTTATTGCTCAGGTGTTGAAGTTATTGATCTTAAAACCAAAGGAGGTGGATTCGCATGATCAACAGTAACATTCAGGTTAATACTAAACAGTGTTATCTTCTAGAACTATCCAAGAATCACGTTGTTGAGATGATGAAGTTGTCTAAGGAATTAGATCAATCAACTTACATCAATGGACTACTTGATTCACTCTATAACGAATTAGATCACCAACATGAGTTGCTCAAATCCCCACAATTGTCCAAGTTGGAAAGAGGCAAATCGACAGATATTGGAGACCATTGACATAAGTAACCTCGAAGAGTATACTACTACCCTGATAATTAACGACGATGATTTACGCAGAACTACCACCAACACCAGTGATTGAGTGTGCTGAATGTACTTCACATGAACAACAAACCCTAGAATTCTTACAGCAAAGGGGCATTAAAGACCAAAATGCTCTCGCTGTTGTGCTTGGTAACATTCAACAAGAGTCACGATTCAAACCTAATATATGTGAGGGTGGAGCAATCGTGCCCTATGATCAATGTCTACGTGGTGGATATGGTCTGATTCAATGGACCTCCATCAATAGATATCGTGGACTAGGTGACTTTGCTGCCAAATATGGTGGCAGTCCATCAACACTTAGTACACAACTTAGGTACATGGTAAATGAACCACAGTGGATGGAATATGAACTCTATTTGAAGACGTTCGGTCATACAATTGAATACTATATGACACATGCATATCCTTGGTTAGGTTGGGGAATCCATGGAAATCGCACCACCTACGCTTATGACTACCGATCCAAATTTGAAGTTGTTATCAACCATGCAAACGACATTGTTCCCGATCAAGTATTACCAAGCACACGTATACAATCATCAAGAAGTGTTTGGTCGTCTTTTGGAGAGCGCCAAACATCTACTTAGGGACACTGATGGGCGCTGGAATTGTAATGTACAGACGACGCATTTTGAAGAGTCTGATGTCATTGATCCGCAGGAACTAGTTGATTTCCTGTATCCCTACCTATTTCAATACTTCCCACGCAATGTGAATATTGAAGTTGTGAATTCATGGTTGAATGTGTACAACAATGGTTGCTCACAAGAACCACATAACCACGTAAACTTCCCTGATTTCATTAACTTTTCTGGTGTCATCTTTGTTAGTTTTGATGAGAAGAAGGACGGTAAGTTCTACTTTGAAAACATGAACTTAGATCACACAATCCTTGGTTACACACATATATTTGAGCAACCTCACATTGTGGAACCTGATGTTAAAGAAGGAGACTTATTGTTGTTCCCTGCTTTTGTTCGTCATGGTGTACGAATGCAGAATAATGACAATAACAGAATGACACTAAGTTTCAATCTTGCTGTGACACCTGCCGAAGTGGACCAGTAAACGGCACAGCGCCCCAAAATCGTGTATATTAAGAGAGTCAAAGAAAACGAGAGCAAATGCAACTCACCAACCAAACATGCGTCGTTGATTTCTTCCCTGAGGCATTCATTGCTGAGGCAGATGACATCAAAGGCATGAAAGTTGTTGTTAAGCGTTTCATCAAGCGTGTACACTTCATTGATGCTAACAAAGGTTCTTACAGTGTAATCAGTGCTACTAACTTCAAACATGAGGTTGCTGAGCGTATCGCTGGCGGTGCTGAGGTAACTAACTACAACACCGACAAGATGCCTCGCTCAGAGTATGCTCCCATGGCATGTGTGGGGTGATTCCCCTCACTAACTGTAAACTCTTATCTAACATCATGCTCTTCGATCTCCCAGTCTACAAGAAACAACTTCCACAAGTGTGGTTGGAAGATGGTAAGTTTATCATCGAATCAGACTCGTTTCGTTATGTTATCGAAGACGATCTGAAACTATTGTTCAAACTATGCAGGCGTTTTAAGTCTGATGCAATTCAACAAACCTACGCCTAATGAGAGCAACACAATACATATTAAGTGGCATCTTCATCTTCATGGGGATGACATGCTACCTGCTATTCTTAGCAGAACGTGATAGTAAAATGATGAACTATTACGATTCAACTATTCACCACCCTCACAACTAAGTATCATGACCCAAGACAATATCGTAGATAGAGATCTACTCCAAAATGAATGTGTTCGCATTATGGCATGTGAACTGAGCAAAGGCGAGGTTCAAGGTATTGTTTATGAATACTTGTCGCGTCAATGTGATGAACTGTCATTTGATGAAATGTTAGAAATCGCAGAAAGTGAGTTCCCTGAGGTATTAGAAGCATTGAAGACTGATAATGATTTAGTGTCACTATTAGAGGCAGAATGTGATGATCCTATGGGTGTAGGTAAGTGAGCAAGATTGATACACAGGGCATGTCATTACCTGGCAAAGGTACAAAGAAGAAACCTAGTAGTTATGCACCCATGCCAGTAAAGACACGCACTATCTTCACTGATCAAGAGAGAATTGAACTGAAATCTATTATTATCGAAGCATTGCGAGAATATCAACAAACCTTGTGACAGTGGGACAACTGTACCCAAAATGGGGTTGACCCGTATACAGGGCACCCCCAATGGACTATAATTGATTCATCAGCAAAGGACACACTTTGACAATCACCAAAGCACAAGCACTGCAACAGTTTCGCTACAACTGGAAAGTGACAACTAAGGGCACAAAGATGGCGACCGATGCTGTTGCTAAGCGTTTGGAGTGGTCATACTATACTGACTCACTTTGCAGGGAAGGTTACATCACAATGAAGAAATACGAGTCTTGGTCTAACCCTTTCTGATTCATACTTCGTCCACTATTCATCACCTTCCTACCATGATTCTCGAAGACTTCCTCACAACATCCTTTCAGAATGTACGCTCCTCCAAACGTACTGAGGTGCTGCATCAAGCGTTGCTCGATGAAATTTTGAACGCTAATACTCACCTCGCTGAGTATGATTGGAAGTTTGAATATAAACTCCCCGAAGATGCATTCGGTGGAACGTTTGATATTGACATCGCAGGATTTGACAAAGATGGTGAACTTCGCGTTGCAATCCTTGCCAAAGCAATTAATAGCAATGTCAACAAAAATATCAAGAACTATGCAAATACCACTATTGGTGAAGCGGCGCGTTTGTATTACGCTCCCGAGTGTAATTCCATCGAGAAGATTATCTTCGTTAGTGTTCTCCCTCGCCTTGCACCTCGTTTCAACACAGCAGGCAATGTGACTGGTTTCGATGATGTTTTGAGTGCTAAGAGTCGCACCAAGATCGATGATGTCTTGCAACGTCAATATCATGGGGCAGTGGATTCAATCGACCTATTCTTTGACATTGATGATGTCACCAAAGGAATTGTGAAAGATAACTATAAAGAAATCAGCATCAGCAATCTAACGCCAGTTCCCACACTTTGGTAGTGTGACAATCCAGCAACTGTACCCAATATCGGGGTTTGACGTTGGCAGCGCCCCCAGATCTGCTACAATTGATTCAAGACAAACGAACACAACTCAAATGCTTCTCAACGACTCCGATTTCATCAACGCTCTACGCGGTCTCGATTCGTTCGTGCTTGGCACTGGTGCGGACATCGATATGGCATACGATTGGATGTGTGATCAAAGCGGAATCTCTTCATTCTGTCATGATCCAGCGGCGTTCGATTGCTTCTACGATGTGTTCATGGAGGCATCAAACTGAGCACCACTAAATCATACCCACTCTTCAAGAATCTCACTAACATGACAATTTCCAATCCTTACATTCAAAACCTCGTTGATATGGGTTACGATGAAACTGATTGCTATGTATCAATCAGTGATCGCGACGTTGCGGAATATCCCCGCACTATTCACGGTCGTACATTTGAAACTAAGGAAGAATATGATGAAGCAATTGCTGAATTCATGATGTCCCTCTGATTAACACTTAATCATGCGTATTGCACTCTCCGCTATCATTATCCTGTTAGGGGTAAACTTTCTTATTGATCTGATGGATTCCTCTCTCGTCGATATGATTGAGGAACGTAACGAAACTATTCAACGTCAGATCGATTCAATGTAGAATCACAACACACAAGACCCACACATTTCACTGATCATGCTTATCATCGAGAAGACAATCCGCAGAGATTTCATTCACTATTGTGAAGACATCTGGATTAGCGAGGATTCAATCTGGCACAACGATCGTCGCCTCGCTGCATTCACTATCACCGAAGATTTTGATGGTGAGCACATCGGAAATCCTAATCCTCCCAGATATCGTGTTAACCAACGCAATGAGATTAAGGAGGGTGTGTTCATCTACGATCGTATCTTTGGTGCTGACACTGTATGTGAGTGTAAGCAATTGATCGAAGAGTATGTTAACGATGACACCACACAATACATCGCTAAGTATAAAGAATTCGACCTCTGACCTCGCCCTTGTGCCAATCGGGGATCCGACCCAATATCTGAGATTCATGTTGAAAACGCTCTCAGATACAGTACAATACGTTCAAGCGAGAGGGGCACAGCAGACCGCCTCTCCGCCCTCACACTACATCAAAACCAATCATGCGTAAGATCGAAACCCAAATGAACGCCGCTGTACAGGCATCCAAGAATTGGGCATCAGGCAACACAACTGTGCATTTCAATGAAGAATCACAGGTCTCCATTGTGCGTCTCCATGGCAACAAAATTGCTGAGATTGATGAAGATAGCATGACAATCTTTGATGGCGGTTGGCAGTCTGTCACCACAAAATCACGCCTTAATGCACTCTGCGCTGAGTTTTGTGTGACTGGTGAGGGTGTATTTCAAAAAGATTTCAAGTGGTTTGTTCGTAAGTTTGCTGGACAGAATGGCACTCAGAAAGTATATGTGAACGAAGAGTTTAAGTCTGGTTATATCTTCAACTGATACGATAACCCTCTCTACATAACACTTTCTCTTCTTTCTCATGTATCAACTTCAAATCAAGTACGGCAAAATTGGTAACTGGGAGAACACAGTCTTCCTCCCTATGACTCAAATGAGAGCATTAGATATCATGGCAATGCATAATAAACTATGGTCAAATGAGCACTGCTATCGTATCACCCCAGTCAGCAATTAATTCTAATGAAAACACAATCCTCCATCAATTCTACGTACAAGCAACAACTATCAGGGCAAAGTCTCTTCCCCAGGAGATATGCAACAGCACGTAAGATCAACAGAATAATGAGTCAGAAACTCGATAAGACTTATCAGACTAAATCTAATCTTTCTATCATATCCTCACTTACATCGTAAACCTCTTCTAAGCACTCTACAAGCGCCCACAACCCCCCTCCCCAGTATCATACATAGTCACACATCATCAACTAAGTAATGACAAAAGAAATCAACCTATCTGACTCTCTTGAAGAACAAATCACATTTGAAACTTATGGTTTGTTCATGCAACCTGTCACCAAATATAATATGTCAGACTTCATTCCTAAAATCCTCTCCTGGATAAAGAATGAAGATTTCGTTGATCATGATAGACAACAAATCTGCCATAACGTTCAACAGATAGGACCAAAGAATAAGATACTACAAGACCTCCCAGATCTTGAAGCAGAGTTACTCGAAGCAGTACGTAAATGCAATGATTCATCACTAAACTATGCAACTAACTTTGCCATCTCTGATTCTTACATAGAGGTCGCACATCCACAAGCAATCTATGCACCACATGAACATAGTAACTGCCTATTCAGTGGTACTCTCTTTATCAATTATGTCCCTGACTCTCACTCTTACCTAAAATTCAAACGTAATACACTATCATCAATGTTCCCTGTGATGATGTTACCCTTTGAACAGATGACTGCTTTTAACTTACAAGAAGCAACTATCCCCGTACAACAAGGAGACGCACTAATCTATCCATCTAACTTAACGCATGGATACGAATCTAACCCAACAGATAATAGAATCACTCTTACATTTAATGTCATCCCAGTATAGAGTTTTCCACAGTTTGCGGAGAGTTTTCCACATTTCTGTGAATTATTTAAATACTTAAATAAACATAGTTACGTTCAGAATACCTCTCCTGATAGATGTCTAAATACTCTGTTTTGTCTCTATTTGTAGTTACCTTGGAGCGTAACATATCAACCGAGAGACTGTCAACAACACAGGGACGATTTTCTGAGTTCCACACAGTGATTTGACAAATCCTCTGAGATGCTACATAATAGCAATGTTACTCGTTAACACTTCCACATTACACAATCATGGGACGCACTTACAAACGAAACGACCTGCATAACAGCAGACGCCCCAAGTCTATCCGAGAAAAGAGACAGTATTCCACAGGGAAACCCTCCCTCTACAATGATACTGACTCCACAGAGTTTTCCACAGGTAAGCATCAATCAAAGCAACAACGATTAGACTCCCACGATTATGAATGACACTCTACAATCAGACTGGATCGATGACATCCTAGATGATGAAACTACTGATGATATGTTAGACTTTGAGTGTGTACTTGATGAGTCTTTCGATGATCTATCAACGGAGGATTACTATGTCTAAATCTATCCAGTTAGATACGAAACCCCCAGTAAGTGTAAAGATCTGGGAGAAGCATAGGAAACACTTTTGGCGCTACGATTACGATGGTTGTCCTAAGTATGGTCCATTCACTGATTATCAACAAGCACTAGCAGACTCTCTCTTCTATTCTACAAAATGAATCTCCCCATTAAGTATGAAACACTGATGGATCTATATGATACTGGATCCCTCCCCCCTGATGAACAGATAGAGTTAGCACAGTTCTTGATAGATACTGGACTATATGAACAACTCTCCCAGTATACACAGTGGTGTGACTATCTAATACTTGAAGGACTATGTTATGATGTAGTTTGTTAACATGAGGGACAGTTAATCCTGTCCCCTATATGACAGTAACCGTTGCCCCGTTATGTTATATCGCGGTAGCGGTATATTAATAAGTACCTTCTCTCTAACCTACAACAGTATCCCAGAGCGGTCGATATATTAAGTTAATGAATGTTTCCCCTGTATATGAAAAAATTTCCCCAGTATATTCAGAGACCCTAGGGGATCAACTATCTTATGTAATGCTATGTCTGAAAGAATCACTGAGGATACTCGGAGACCATACAACTACGAGGTTACGGAGAACTGGAAGGAATGGGTAGGACGCCCCTGGCCTGAGTCCCATAAGGACAGAGGACTGGGAGGTTGTTACCAGATCGTCCGAGACTTTTACAAAACGTATTATGGGAGGGATTTGTATGATTACCCATCACAGAAAAAATATCTGTTTAAATCAGAGTACATCGAAGAGGAGCAGAGGAGGCAAGGAGGGTTCGACACAATCTATCAGGGTGGCATCTATGATGAGACACCATTAGATAACTTAGAGGTAGGGGACGTAATGATCATGAGACTGTTCTACGATCGCCTACAAGGGGGTTATTCATGGAAGGAGGGTAGAACATGCAATCACTGTGGTATATACCTCGGAGATGGATTCATGTTACACCACCCTGCATGGGAGACCAGTCGTATTGCAGACTTAGTAGCATTACAGTATTGGGCAGATAATACAGAGGTAGTGTTGAGGTTGAAGGATCGCAAATTACTGAAACCCTATATAAAAACAAAAGGAGAAGTCTTATGAGTAAACGATTTGTAGTGCCTGTGGAGGTAGATGAGAATGACGATTGTTTCATTACGTTTCCAGAGGAGGTAATGGAGGATTTGGGGTGGTATCCTGGGATGATGGTGGAGTGGAGTGAGGATATTGATGGTACTATTATTTTAAAAAAATCCGAAGAGCAAACCTAAGTTATTATGGAAGATCAACAAGAGTTTCTAGATGTATACCGCGAGCATATGGAGATGATCGCGAAAGGTATGGAAAATCTAAGTGCTCGTTTAAATAATGTGGAAACGGCATTAGGACATATGCCAACACCTGGTGCTGATATGATGAAGTATAAACCCGAAGGGTATGCGGATTACTTGAATATGAAAGAGATCTTTGATGATCTATATGTACGCCTAAATATGTTGGAAGACAGAATCAAAGTCATTGAACCCTAATGTCCATTTTTATCCAGGAGACTGCTAGATCCTTTCCCAACATTGATGAGGGCGGTGTATATCAAAAGGAATGGGAAAGACCTGCAAGTGGTAATTATGAATCACATGCAAATCACTCTGGTCCTGGTACAGGGTATCGTATTACATTTAATGATGATGGACCTGGCACTACCGTATTTGGTAATGATCGGGTCTATTATATTGGTGATAATGATGAGCAATGTTTTGGTGCAGCAGGTACACCATTAGAGGAGTGTGACTTTAATCGTCAACCTGTATATCGTTGGTATCGTAGTGGTGGTAATGATGATCATAAGTATACACCAAGGGGAGCATTGCGTTGGCCTACGGACTTCACTGGTGAGCAGGTAGGACAAGGTGAGGGTGGTGGTAAGGTTGCTCGTGCATATAACCGCGAACCCCGTAATGGTGAGCCTGTATTCTTTTTATCAAGAGCAGGGAAACCAGGTAAGACTAAGGCAGTACATATCTGGTATGAGAATAGTAAGAATGATACACAGTTAGTAGCAAACAATAGTACATACACAGCAGGAGCGGGTGGTGGACCTGGTGGTGGTTATGTTTATATTGAAGTCTTAGGGTATGTGTATAACACTCAGGCAGATGCTCAGATATATGCAGATACTGGTGAGACACCTGTACCGTTATATGAATATTACAAATCTAGTAGTACATCAGAGAAGGATCATTTCTATACTGTAAATGTACCAGGGGAAGTAAACTTAGAGCGCGTGAGTGGCGTACCTAATTGTAAGGAACCTCGTGATGAGGAATATAGTTATGTTGGTATTGTAGGGTGGTGTTTTGCGAAGGATACTACAACAGGTAATCGTAAGGTATATGCAGATGTAGGATTGATTGGTCCGATTGGTTATAGTACACCTGTGGACTATGCAACTCGTGCAGGTTGGTATGAATGGGAAGGACCTGATCTAGGTGGTCATCCTAGTATTGGTGGTAGTCCTGCTATCTACACTCATGAGAATTATGAGTATCAGTTTGATGCTGATGCAGGATATCTAAGACAATATGATCAAGATGGTCAGATGGTTGCCAATGGTGGTGGCATCTTTAATTATAATTATTTCAGAAGTAATCGTCTTAGCGGAGCATATTCTACAAATAGGCATCCTGCTGTGGGATGGGGTGATCCACAAATTTGTCCGATTGATAATCGTGATGCATACTTTGAATGGGTGTATGGTAAGAATGGTGCGGTCAAAGCGGCAGTGCCCAAGTATCTTGAATTCCATGCAGCATTTGATTCGCAGTTCTTCTACTATGTGTACAACACAACGTATCCATGGAATGGACCGATCTTCTCTGTTCAGTATAGTATTAGTGATCGTAACCAATGTCCTAACAAAAATGTACCAGGCAGTGCAAACTCCACACCAGCAGATGATAGGTGTGTATGTGATGAAGCATTAGTTACCAAAGAGTATCATTCACACTTCTATGAGATTCGTCCTGACTCATGGAGAACTACTAATACCTCGTTGTCTCTTACAGACTTCCAGCATCATGGTATGAATGAATGTTTCAAGGTGTGTGATACTGAAAGTCATACACTCTTGTTTAGATACGTTGATGGTGGTGTTGATAGATTTGCAGAAGGCGATACTATCAATGGATGGGAGATTGGTGAACACGCTTACTTTGGTAACAAACTCCGTTGTGGTTATATGGAGTTGATTGGTGATGGCGATGTATTTACTGAGGGACAGATCTTTACACCCAATGGTAGAGACCCTGCTAACATCGAAGTGATTGCTGGATATGGTGTTGGTGATCGTGCAGCATTCTTTGGTGTGTATGAGTTCCCCAAGAAACTAAGTTACTACAAAGTAGAAATTGACCGCGATGCACTGATCCATAGTAAGACCTTAGATCAAGCAGAATTATCTGCAAAGGTGAGTAAGGACGGGCGCATCTCATCTATTATTATTGAAAATGCAGGGTTTGGATATAAGAATCCATCGGTCGTAATTCAGGATCCTTTGATCTTGAATGAGTATGGTGCGATGGACTTAACTAGGGAAGTCACACAACAATTTAAGTTTGAAAATACTAAATTTAGAATCCCAGAAGATCATATCGAGAACTATGATGGTGAAGACTATGATTATAATCTAAAACGTATCAGTAAGAAAACTGTCAACGGTATCAATCGTGACAGTGATAAGAGAATGCAGAAGAGGGAGAATGATTATCCCTATTCATCTAACTCCGATGTGAAGATTGAGGGTATGGATGAGGATGAGAAACAAACCGTTCTCAAAGCAGTATCAATTCGTGATAAGAAGTTAAAGACAACTAGTAGTGAGGATCGTAGGCGTCGGAGGATGAAACCTGCTAAGATTGAAATTAGTAGACTTGATGCTAATGGTGCTATTCGCGAGATTACGATTTTAGATCGTGGTGCAGGTTATGATCCTGATCCAGACAATCCTCCTAGAATCTTTGTGGCAGAGGTTGAGGAAGAAGAGTATAAGATGCGAGGTCCCAATACCAAGAAGGGGCAGAAAGCATTCAGGGAAACTGTCGCACCTGAGAAGAGAGCGGAGACTATAAGAAACTCAGATATCGATCCTAAGACTGGTCGATTCCGTTCGAGTGACATAAAATCCAAATCACTGAAAGAAGCAGTTGCAGAAAAGAGTGACTTGAATACTAGTCAACTTGGTGTCTTGGATGATGGTACGTTGAAGAGTATGCAGACCATGATGAATGGTTTCAATGCTACGTACCCAACTGGTTATATTAAAATTGGTGAGGTTGATGAAACAGAGAAAACTGCATTATGTCAAGGCATTCCTAAGGAGTGCGTTAAGATCACTGTGCCTAGGTTAGCAACTGCTGCAATACCTAATGAAGGTGACTTTGAGTTTCTGATTAAGAACAGTACAGCATTTGCTCAGATGTATCAGACTACTTACTCTGATGCAACGATGGCAGCGAAGGCAGCAGATGGTGAGATGGATAAACTCAGTGACTTCTATGGATGGAACAATGGTCAGGAGTGTATTGTTATTCCACAACCTAAGTTCTACAATGTAACTAGGTTCAAGGATCTACCTTGCCCATATCTTGATGAGGAAACTGGTAAAGCATTTGGTTTCATTGTTTATAAGTATTGTGCATCCAAGGGTGACAATGGTGCTTTCAAAGTAACTCTTTCTACTCGTGGTAAAACCATTGGACCTGATGGTGAGAACTTCATGGCATGGATGCATAAACTTGATCAACCAGCAGTTACTAAACCACGTCCTGTAACTAGTGGTGGAGTAGATAATAAGAATTGCTGGAAGTGTACTCGTAACATCACTGGGTCGATGGTTGGTGCAGGATCTGGTATTACTGGTTCCGTTGAAGGTAGATGCTACTGGGATCCTTCTGGTGGTAATGATGTGGTATTTGTTCCTATTGGTTTGGATGAGAATACGTATGACTGGCAACATGCGGACTACTCAGAACTAACACAGTTATCTGTATGGTTAGGAGAGAACATCGAATCATATCGAACTCGATCATTAACATATACTACTCCTGATAGATTCAACACTGTAACCACTACTACAACAAATGAAGATGGATCGACATCTACAAGTACATCTCAGGTTCTTGCTGCTGCTGGTCAAACTAACAATAGTAATGTGTACTACACAGCATCCATCAAACGACTGCAAAATGGTATGCCAGCAGAAGAGTGCTGGGACACCTATGTAAGGCGTTCTAGCGGCAATGGAAACCCTAATGGTGTCTTAGATGTCTATGGTTCCTATTGGCCTCAGGGAACAGGTAATAATCAAACACAAGGAAAAACACCTGGTCAAACTTTCTGGGAACAGAGAGGTGATGGGTCAGTAGGTGTCTATCAAGGATTCGGTGCTGGTGTCACATGTCTATACTCTGTCTTCTACTTGTATCTCCTTCTATATGGTAGTGGCAATGCTAACACACCAGCAGCAAATGAGTTTGCACTAGAATATGTGAATGACTTATCAATCTCTATTGACCCATATCAAATGAATCAACTTGGTATGATACTAGGACCATTCTCTGGTACTATGACTATTAAGAATTGGAGTGCAGGATCAACTATCACGTTTGGTCAAACTGCTAGAAATATGGGTAATCCATTCTTCGATGAATGTGGAGGTGGTGTCTTTAATGAAAGGAATGAAGTTGTGCAACCAAATCCACCAGCACCACTCAGGAAGATACATACATCATCTCATGATCCTGCTGATAAAGAGTTACTTAAAAAGAAATATAGTTCTTTGAGGGATGTTGAATTTGAAGATGATACTTACAAGGACTTCATTGATGAGGATTACAGTTTTGAGGATGACTTAAATACAAGGATATCAGATTTCTCTACGGACACAGACAATTTATTTAACGGTTAATCATGGCATTCGGACTATTACTACCAGTTGCACCTATCACAGGGTTACCTGACTCAGGACATGGTATCTGTATACCGCCCACAGTCCACTCTGTGCAACCCTGTGGCACCCCTCCAATCCCTTACAGTATCGTTATTAAGGAATGGACATGTTGGTGGCCCCCTACTCCTCTAATTCCAATCAATCCACTGAGTGCTATCAAGGCAACTGTGCTCATCAACGGTCTTCCTTGCATGACTTTTGGTGATGTATTCACACCACACATCTCAACTTGCACAAATATCATCATTTACATGTGTCCATGTGCCAAAGGATTGTGTCCTGTACCTACTCCTATCCCATGTTCACTCTTAACGATCGAAGATAACGCTGGAATTGGTCATGTTCGATTCGCTTTCACATCAACACTGACTGTATTTTCTGCAAAACTACCAGTTGCTCGTGTTTTGGATCCACTTGGCGTTGGAACACCTGGTTGGATGGGGTGGTCATATCCCTGTAACAGTGTGGTTGCGTATGGATCACCAAATGTGCTATCATCTTAGGGTCCCCATAGGAGCATAATGGCAAAGAGATCAACGACAGGACTTGCTGGTGGTAACTTTATTCCATCACAACCTAAAACAACCCGTCAGGGAGCATCACAAAACACTAAACTTAGCGCAACATCACGAAATGGTAAGCAAAAGAGGTACAGAGGTCAAGGAAGGTAAGGTAGTCACCACTCCTGAACTCGTCAAGGAATCAAATGTGGCACTGTATCGTGCCACAATGAACCTTCCACACGCTGCCAAACATTGTGGAATGACAGAACGGGAGATGAAAATGACATTTAGGGAGTTTTTGAAATATAATCCTCCCGTTGAACCTATAAATAAACAAGAACACTGATATAAATCAGAAAATTGGCACGTTATCGGTTCCGATCTGAACAATTCCTGTCCCGAGGGTACAAAGATTTCTCTGTATCCTTCAATATGAATCCGAATACGGAAGATTTTGGGTCAGTTACGAATGAAAATGCTATTAAGCAGTCAGTTCGGAATCTTATCATGACACAATTTGGAGAGAGACCCTTTCAAATGGAGATTGGGTCCCGCGTTACAGGTCTTTTGTTTGAACCGTTCGACGTTTTCTCAGCAGAAGACCTGAAAGACGAAATTAGAAATACCATTGAGAGACTGGAACCTCGTGTGACAGTCGAATCAGTGGATGTGATTCTCTCAGAAAGTGAAGATGCTCTTGATGTGAGCATAGAGTATCGCATCGTTGGTGAAGAACTTGTTCAAACTATCGAATTTCTATTAGAACGCACCTAAAATGGCAGCACTACCATCAGAATTAACGTCACTAGACTTCTTTGAGATCAAAGAATCTATCAGATCGTACCTGAGAACAAGAAAAGAGTTCACAGATTATGATTTTGAGGGTTCTGCGTCTTCATATCTCATTGATATTTTAGCATATAACACTTATTACGCTTCGTTTACGGCAAACATGTCGATGAACGAGGCATTTTTGGAATCTGCGACTGTTAGAGATAACATTGTTCGGATTGCAAAGCAAATTGGTTACACTCCTAGGTCTAAAAAAGGATCAAGAGCGTGTATTGGGATGACAACAGCAGCAACTTTGCTCCCTGGTGACCAATCTTTCCCATCATCTGTAACAATTAAGAAAGGTGATGCATTTGTTGCCAAGGTTGATGGCGATTCTTACATATTTTCTTTACTTTCTGACGTAGAAGCGAGCGTTGATCAGTCTACTGGTCTGGCAACCTTCAACAAGATGCTGGTATATCAAGGAAATCTGCTTACATACAGTTTTACTGTTGATGATACAAGGAAAGCGGAGTATGTTATCCCATCAGAAGACGTAGATACGGAGAGAATGAAGGTTTTTGTTCGTCCAAACGAGCAATCTGTGGAAGTTGATGAATATTCTCTGGCAAATAACGTAACTTCACTTGAATCAACGTCAAGAAATTACTTCTTAGAGGAAACTGAGGACCTTAGATTCAAAATTACCTTTGGTGATGGTGTACTTGGTCGTAAATTGATCGATAATGAGTACATCACCGTACAATATCTTGATACTGACGGTGAACAAGCGAATGGTGCGAAGAAATTTGGGTTTATTGGGCGTGCAGCGGACTCTGTGGGTCGTCCAATCCTTCCTCAGGCGATTGAACTGACAACTATTGAGACATCTGCGGATGGTCAGGCACGGGAAACTGCATTAACAGTCAAATATCGCGCTCCGAAGTCATTCTCAGTACAGAATAGAGCAGTTACCGAAGGTGACTACGCATATTTGGTGTCTGAACTGTATCCACAGGCAGCATCAGTGACTGCATACGGTGGTGAGAAACTAAATCCACCACAATATGGCAAAGTTTACGTTGCTGTAAGAACAAAGAGTGGTGTTAACCTTAACAACACTACTAAGAAGAGGATCAAGAACCAGTTACTTGATTACTCTATGGCATCGATCCAACCTGAGATCGTTGATCCAAGAATCTTCTACATATCACCTACTATTCATCTTGCCTACAACGGCAACAATACATCTAGGTCATCTAATGAACTGGCTGCTCAGGTACTGAGGTCTGTCGATAGATTTAACGCTCAGGAGCGTGATAGTAGATTCTCTGGTCGTCTAGAACCATCAAAGTTCAACGCTATGGTGGACTCTTCCGATTCTGCTATCAGTGGTACTACAACCCAAATGACCATGGGTCAGAACCTTGATCAGTTCACCTTTGGAAATCAATTCTCACAGTGTTTAGACTTCAACAACCCAATCACTAACCCGAACGATTACGGTGGCAGTGGAGGCGATCCTGGTGGGTCTGGTGGGGGTATTCCATGTTCAACCACTGCTGATTGTCCTGCTGGTCAAATCTGTATCAATGGCACATGTCAAGATGATCCGAATGGTGGCACTCCATGCTCTACTACTGCTGATTGTCCAGAAGGTCAGATCTGTGTGAATGGCACATGTCAACCCGATCCTAATTATAGAGGTGGTGATGGCAATCCAGGTGGTGGCGATGGTGGTTCTTGTAAACCCAAGTTCTCTGCTGTTAAGAGTGGAACATTCTATGCTACTGGATATACCGAAGAGGTTGCTGACCTGATTGGTGCTGGTGAAGCAGCAGGATCTCTTATTACTGGCACTACCGTTAGCAACCCAGTTGCTGGTGGTAATACTAATCTGGAAGAAGTTGTTGCAAACTCCCAGATTGCCCAAACAGCAACTCTTGTTCCTGTGAACATCAGAGATGATGGTCTTGGTAACCTGATGATGGTCACCAACAGAAATGAGAAAGAAGTGGTTCTTAACGATTTAGTTGGAACTGTGGATTATGAAAATGGTATTGTTTGTGTTGGCCCTATCAATGTAGGCGATACACCTGATGGTACAAATAGAATTCCTGTTGTAGTTTTACCTTCTACTGGACCTATTACAATCCCACCTGGCGTTGACCCCACAATCTTCGACCCCAAAGTGTTCCCAAGGGATATCAACACTAATCCTGGTGCTGTTGATGCCTTCGATCCATTCAGTTTTGGCGGATGGAACTACGGTGGTAGCAACATAAATACAATCACGTACCCCACTGGAACGTTCTCGTATCCAGAACTGGACTCCTGTTTCTAAGAGATAAATGTTCGCAAAAACGATCAACATTTCTGACAGAGTTGCTAATCAACTCCCAGAATTCATCCGAAACGAAGATGAGCAACTTGTCAATTTCCTGATTGAATACTATAAATCTCAGGAAAAGACAGGTCGCCCATATAACGTACTTAATAATCTTATTAAGTATCTCGACTTAGACGAGTATGATCAGAAGATTCTTACATCGTCAACATCCTTGATTAAGGAAGTTGGGATTTATGATGAGGTCATTGAAGTAGAACAAATTGATGGATTCTTGCCTAGCAAGGGTTCTGTGATGATTGATAACGAGATCATCTATTATGATGAGACCGTTCGTGGTCCAGATGCTATTCTGACACCTGGTATCTCTCTTGAAGAGTTCAATAAGAAAAGACAAGCACTAGAATCACCTTGGGAACTGTTTGACGGAGCAAGAACTACATTCCCGCTAAAATTCTTAGGTACTCCTGTATCTGCCGTATCTGCTGATCACCTTGCGGTAACAATTTATGGTGATCTGCTAATTCCTCAGGTTGATTACACTGTTTCTGGTAGTGAGATCACTCTGACAGTCCCACCCCGCGCAAGAACGGGTAATGATCAGGTAGAACTTACACAAATTCTGTATTATGTTGGATTTGCGGATTCTGTAATCAAGGATCTGGTGATTCCTGATGTCAATGATCTAGTGGGTCTTGACTCCACAACAATGGAGTATGATAGTTTACCATATTCCCCTATTGCTGAGATCGGTCTGATCATCAATAGGAATGCTGTCCTTCAACGTCCTTATCTGGACTATGTGTTGACGGACAACAACACAAAAATTAAGTTCTTTGTAAATATTTCAAATCAGGATACATTCCATATCCGCTCTATTGAATATGTTTCCCCAACTGTGGGTAGTGGTGCTAGTGCAGTTACCAGAGTTGGTGCTAGTGGTGAAATTGATAAGATCATCATCAAGGATGGTGGTAAAGGTTATCAACTCAATTTTGCACCCAAACTATCAATCTACTCATCGACTGGCGTTGGTGAAGCATCAGCAGGTAGAACCCTAGTTAACGGTATCAAAGATTCCCAGTTGATTAGAGGTGGTCAGGGTTACACTTCATACAACCCACCTGTTCTGAAAATCACTCCACCATCGGATTTGATCAACGGATCACAAGCAACAGCAGAAATCACTGTTGATGATGACACTGGTATGGTGTCCAGCATCGAAATCACTAACTCAGGTTCTGGTTATGATTTCATTCCTGCAATTACATTCTTAAATCCTGATGGTGCTGAAATCAGTAGTCCTGAGATTGATTCTGAGGGTCGTTTGGTTCCAGCATCTATCGCTGTGACTCAGGGTGGTATTGGTTATAGCAATCCTCCCGAAATCTACATTGATGCTGCACCTGACGGTGGTATCAATGCTGCTGCTACCTGTACCGTTGCTCCTAATGGGCAGATTGTATCTGTAACCATCACTAATAGAGGTAGAGGGTACCTGACACCCCCAAGAGCGCGTGTGATCCAACCAGTGGGCGCACAGGTGCTTGATATCACCGTTGCGAACGGCAATGTAACTAACATCAATTTGCTGACTGGCGGTAAAGGTTACTTAGATGCACCTTCTGTGTATATTGTGGACGATCGTAAGGGTCCATTGAATGAACCTATTGGTGGCACGGGTGCTGAGGCAGTAGCAACCATCTTCAACGGTGAGATTACTGATATCAACATCGTTAACTTTGGTACTGGGTATTCTGATACTGAACCACCTAAGGTTTACATCGCATCTCCCGCTTCTGCACAAGCATCTTGTGATGTTGGTTTCGGTGAAGTGACTGGTTTCACTATTTTGTCTGCTGGACGTAAATATGAACCATCAGCACTGACTGGATGTGCTCGTGGTGTATCTGATGTTGCAACTTTCGACAATTACGCTAACCAGATCTATGCAAAAGAGAGTCAACTGACTCAAAGCAGTCACCCTGCTGAATCTGTTGTCAATAACCTTGACAGCATGATCATTAAGCAAGTATTCGACAAGTTCCGTCGTCAATACATGCCCACAATCAATCTTGACTACTCTCAGGTTAATCCTGTACTGGTTATTAAGAAGATTAAGGACTTCTACCTGTCTAAGGGTACAAAAAAAGCAACGCAGTACCTATTTAAGATTCTCTTCGGTGAAGAGATCGATGTGTACTATCCTAGGGATGAGATGATCACCCCTTCTGCGGCATCTTGGGTTGTTGACACCATTTTGCGAGCAGAATTGATTTCTGGCGATCCAGCAAACCTGAAAGACTCTCAGTTAGTGCAGATTGCGGATGAAGTTGACCAGAATATCAAAGATGCGTCAGTTCTGATCGAAAACGTCATCTCCATCATCGAAGGTACGGATATTATCTATGAATTGGCAATTTCAGAGGAAACACTGAACGGCGAATTCAAGATTCCATATAAAACAGTTCTTGTAGAACCATTAGACACTACTGGTGGTATTATTACGGTTGACTCCACTATTGGATGGCCAGAAAAGAACGGTACCATCATTATTGATGATAATGAGATTGTACAGTATAAAGATAAGTCACTAAACCAATTTATTGAGTGTACTCGCTCCAAAAACGGAGTTGTAGAGGATTGGGACCCTGGTACAATCATTCATTCTGATATTTTCGTATATGCCAACCGTGGACAAGAGACAGAAGTACAACTTCGCATTCTGGGTATTGCAGAAGCAGGAACTACTGTTCTCGAAGATAGTGGTTCCTATTATCTGCCTGGTGACAAACTAAATGTTGCTGCATTGGGTTCTACCGACCAAGATGAGCGTCTACAATCCTGGTTGTACAACGTTAAGAAACTTATTAAGGTTTCTCAGATCATTCCTGGTGGTTTGAACAGAACTGCAACCGTAACTTGCGAAAACCCACATGGTTTGCTAGTTGAGGACACTGTTACCATCTATGGTGCAAACCCTGCTGTATATAATGGTACATTTGAGGTTACTGCTCGTCTTGACGACTTTACATTCTCTTATCTGATTCCAGTACCAACAGCGATCGAACCACAAGGTAATATCCTCCTATCTGTTGACCTAAACAGAGGTAAGTCTACTCAGAGCACGATCAACGAAGTGATCTCTCTGTTTACCTCTAACGTACAGAACTCATTCTTCAATAATGACTTTGTTTACGTTGCAGCATCAGGTCTGCCCAACTATAAGGTCGGTCCTTTCAGTGGATCTGCACTTATCCCTGGTAACCAGCGTAAACTGCTGAGATTCCCTAGAACTGTCAATACAGTTTCAACTAGAACTACGGTATTACCAAATACACCAATTGGTGCATGGGTTAACGGTGTATCTGCATGGGGTTACAAGGATCAGGAGTTTGTAACTTTCGGTCCTCTTACTGGTATCGATATTACCAACACTGGCGAAGAGTATGATGCTGGTTCTACACCTACACTAGAAATTACTGGTGGTGGTGGTTCAGGTGCTGTTGCATCAGTCATTGTTAATGGTTCTTTGAGTACAGTTGATGTACTCACCCAAGGAACTGGATATACTACACAACCTTTGATCTCAATTGTTGGTGGTGGTGGTTCAGGTGCTACTGCACAAGCAGTTGTGACAAACGGTCGTGTAACTCGTGTCTTGGTGGGTAACCCTGGTACAGGGTATACATCACAACCTACAATCTCCATCACTGGTGGTGGTGGTTCTGGTGCTACTGCAATTGCACAAGTTCGTGGTGCTATTTCTGGTGTTAACATCCTATCCAGAGGAACTGGATATACTTCCACACCAACACTGAAACTGAACTCTGGTGAAGGTGCTTTGGCACAACCCATTGTTATCAATGGTCGTATTGTATCTGTTGCTATCATTAACTCTGGTGATGGGTATACTACTGCTCCTACCGTATACATCAATGGTGATGGTTTCGGTGCTAAGGCAACTGCTGTTATCGGCACCCTTGGTGAAGACAAAGGTAAGGTTATCTCAGTCAGTATCACCAACAAAGGTGTTGGATATACTCAGGGTAATACTACTGTCCGTATGGAAGCAGTTGGACAACTTGCAACATTCAATGCAAATGTGTTCCAATGGAATAAGAACTTAGAGTATAACCTCAGCACTAAGTATGACATTGCTCGTGGTTATGTCTTTACTGGATTTAACAACCAGTATGGTGGTGAGTATGCACACGTATCTGACCCCAAAGAACTCCGTTATGTGGTTGGCGACAACGTAATCCTTGATCCTGAAACCAATACCTTCAAAGAAGAAGGTACTGAGACTGGTGCTGCTATTTCTCACTCACCCATTCTGGGTTGGGCGTTTGATGGTAACCCAATCTATGGTCCTTATGGTTATATCGATCCTACTGATCAGAACGGTGGTATCAGAAGAATGCGTTCTTCTTACAGACTGAAAACTAATGTAGTTTATGATGTTGATACAAACCCAGAACCTGCTCGTATTGATGGTCCTGTACTTGCTGACTATCCTGCTGGACAGTTTGTTGATGACTATGAGTATGCATTCCAAGAAGGAGATCTAGACCCATACAACGGTCGTTTCTGTAAGACACCTGATTATCCTGATGGTACATATTGCTACTTCATCACAATTGATGCATCAGAAGCAGGTCTTCCAGTATTCCCTTACATCATCGGTCCTGAGTTCAACTCAATTGTTGATACTTGGAACCTGAGTCAGAGTGCAGTACAAGAGAACATCCCTCAGGATGTGTCTCGTTTTAGAGATCCATATGAAGAAGTTGACATCGACATTGAGCGTCAACCCAACCAACAGTCAGATCAACTGGTTACAGAGAAGGAAGGAGACCTTATCCTTTTTGAAACTTCTGACATAGATAATGATGGTATCATTTCTCCTGCTGAGATCGCCACTAATCTGGTGATGACAGAAGAAGCAGCACTTCAAATCTATGATTATTTCCCAAGAGTTTCGACAGAATCCAGAGTCGATATTGAAGTTGAGACAACAACGAAATTTGAGAATGCTCAGATCGATGGTTTTGTTATTGAAAATTCTGGTGTTTCCTATCAAGTTAACGATACACTATTTTTCGACAACACTGGAACGGATGGTTTTGGTGCCTCTGCACAAGTCGAGTCTGTTCAGGGTGCTAGTATCGCAGCATATAGTAAGGAAGTCATCAACGACATCCCCTACGGCAAAATCACAACATCAACAGACCACGAACTAATTGGACAAGACGAGATCATCGTCAGTTCTAGGGTCATCACTGAGAATACCAACAAGAGATTCTACATGTCTGTGGTTACAGGCATTGACTCCATTTTGGTATCACAAACTGGTATTGGTTATAATGAGGCAATTCCACCATCTTATGAAATCATTACACCGTCTGGACAAGACGTTGAACTTGATATTGTACTAGATCTTACTACTGGTAAGGTTGATACTGTTAATATCGTCAACTCTGGTTTTAATTATGATACTGAGAATACTCCTCAGATCAGAGTTTCACACCCACAGAGATTCAAGAAGACTTATTACTGGTCCACTTCATTTGCTGAAAGTGCAGACTGTAAGTTTGAGATCACTGACTCTGTTGTATCGGCAGAGCGTAACCTGTATATCTGTGGTCAAATCACAAAACCTAATGGTGATTCAGCAGCATTCGTTGCTAAATTCAACGACCTAGGTAATGTTGTCTGGGATAGAACTTTACTTCCTAGTTCAGCAATCAAGGTGGCACGTTGGAAGAAGATGTATCTGGATGAGACCAGTGAAGAGAATGATCTCATTTATCTGATTGGTGAAACTGAATCTCAGGGAACTGCAAACCGTAATCCTGATATTTTAGTTGCCAAGTATGAATCTGGTCTTGATAATGCTAACAATCCAGAAGGCATCGTTAGATGGCAGAAAGAAATTGCTGGTGTATCTGGTTCTACTCGTCGTGACTATGCTGGTGACATCTATCTAGATGCAGACCAACGTGTGTACATCTGTGGTTGGACAGACACTAACTCACCTGATCCTGATGACATTTGGATCATTCAACTGAATAGTTTCGGTGATCTGATCGAGAAACGTAAGTTTGCTTCGGATTCCGAAGGTGAGCAGATGTATCAACTGCATTTCATCGGTGACAACAAACTTGTCTTTGCTGGTATTGATAAAGACAACAATGATCTGCTGTTTGGTGAAATGGAGTACGATGGTGCAAACATCGAATTCACATATGTCAAACGTCTTGCAATTTCTGGTGGTGATGTACAAAATCCACAGTTTGTGCTTGATGAGTACGATGATCTGTTCTTTGTATGTGATATGTGGAATGGCACCAAGAATTATGGTGTTGCATTCTTCAAGATTGCAATGTCACAGATCAAACTGGTGGTTGCAAGTCCAGAATGGCAATTTGCCAAGATTATGGCACCAACAGTCCAATTTGAGTCTGTTAAACATGCTGGCATCACTCTTGACATCTTTGGCAACGTTAACGTGGTCACAGAGATCAAATATGAAGATAATAACCTGACTGCTAACATTGCAAGTTTCAAATATGATGGAACACTGCTAAATCAGTCTGATGTTTGGAAGACTGCTAACGATATTGGTTTTACAACACATACTCATGCTGTTGATAACTCTGGTGACATTATTCTGAGTTGCAATACTCAAAATGCTGATCAAACCATTGTTCATCGCTTTGAGAATGCTGATAACTTGGTTGAAGACTCAACTAAGCAAGAAATTCCTACAATCACAGTATTGAATGCTGCTAACGCTGCACATGATACTACCGACTATAAGTTTGGTTCTGGATCATTAGATTTCACTGCTCTTAACCGTATTCAGTGGGAAGATCTGAATATCACTACTGACTGGACTGTTGGTATGTGGGTTCAGATGGATTCTGCCCATGACAGCAGTAATGCTACTGTTGAGATGATTACAGCAGTTGCTGATACTGGCGGAACCGTTCGTTTCACGATTGAAGGTAATTCAGGTCTTGCTAACTACGGTAAGGTTGCATTGCAACTAACTCCTGCTGGTGCTGCCACTACCACAGTATGGTCTGTTGGTTCTACCTATTGGGCAGCATTATCTGACAACACTTGGCATCATATTGCATTTGTTAAGGAAGAACCTTCCTTGGGTTCATATGTATACTCATGCTACTTCGATGGCGTCATTGTTGCCACTACAACAACCACTGAGAACATCGTACTGAATGATTTGTATGTTGGTGCTGAGGTTGCATCTCCTGCTACTGCTAACTGCTTCATTGGTAATATCGATGATCTTATCGTTGATCCTAAGGCAGTATATACTACTGCATCGTTCACACTGCCTACCGAGAGATATAGAATCACTTCTGCTGACAGTAGCATTGAACTAATCAAGTTTGATAGACTGCATAGCAAGAGAGGTACATATACCCCCACCAGCGCCACCAGAAGCGGCGAGAACCTGCGTATTGAGGACATTGACTCTGGAACTGCGGGTATCAATGTAAATACGATTTCTAACCCTGTAATCACAATCTGGTCGGTTGGTTCTTCGGGTTTACAGATTCTTGACTACTCTGATGTAACATCTACACTAGCACCTGGCACTTTCAACTTTGTAACCGATAGATTCACTTACGAGACTAAGACATCTACTATTCCTACTCCTTTGGGTAGAAAACTGATCCTAGATCCGATTGTCCTTCCAAAATACTATATTAGGGATGCTGGTTATCAGAAGATCGATGCTGTTAAGGAATTTACATTCAACCAGGATATCAAGTTCGAGAAAGGTTCAATTATCCAACAAACCAATGCTCAGGGTGTTGTCCAAGCATTTGGTACCATTGTTGAGGTCCCAGTCGGCAGTATTGACGATCCTGGCGTTGGTACTACCTATAAAGTAGGTAAAATCTACGGCAACTTCAATAATACTGATCTGTTCCAAAATGACCTTGGTGAGACTAATACTATTGAGGAAATTTCGTTTGAAGTCTCTCGTCCACAAACTGCATGGGAAGCAGGTAAGGCATATGCTGTAAATGACCAAGTTTGGTCAGATGACAAGATTTACTATGCAACTAACAATGCAACTTCTGGTGTAACCGAACCTACTCATACTATCGGTGCAGTAACCGATGGTGCTGTGGTTTGGCAATTTATTAGCGATGCTCCAAACATTGAAGTTAATCTTCTGGACTATCCATGGCCTGTGCCAACTGATGCTACCCCTTGGGCAGAAACCAGATCATATCAACTTGATGATACTGTATACTTCGGTAGAAACAAATATACCTGTACAGTTGCTGGTACCACTGGTACAACCGCACCAACCCATACATCAGGAACAGCGACGGATAATTCCGTTACATGGACATACACTAGTACATATGATCCACTTTATAACTATGCTAGGTTCCGTCCTACTAATGTTCTCGATTATAGAGTAACTATTCTGAATACTTTCAGTGGTTCTGACTTTATTGTTGGAGACGTGGTTTCCCTTGGCAATAGCGTGAATGCTGGTCCTAAGGAAGACACTAATAACAAAATTGCAGAAGTAAGTGGTCTATCTAGTGTTAAGACTATTCGTGTTACTGTAAACCTGAATAAGGACATTGTTAGAACATCAGAAGCGAATACAGACCTTATCTATTGTTCTGCACTCTCTCCACACAACTTTAAGACTAATGACATCCTCTTTGTTGAAGGATTTACAACTGCTGAGTTTAACGGTTCATTCTTCGTAAAAGAGGTCTTCTCTTCCAGAGATTTCACTTACAGAATGAGAGCAATTGCTACTGGCGAACCTGCTTTCCAGCAAAACGCTATTGCAAGAGTTAAGATTGCTTCTAAGCACCCAACCTTGCTTCTGGTCAGAAATCACTCTTATATCTTTGATATGAGTGATATATCTAACTTTGGGTACTATCTGTCGTTTGCACAAGATAACCAGTTCAAACTGGAATACTCTTTCAACGTAATCGAGCGTGAAGGCACTCCTGGTCTTTCTTCCGCTACTGAGACCCCTGTGGTCAAGTTTACGATCGGTGGTGAAGTTACTAACATCACTTACTACTTTGACCCATCTAGAACAACTGATACATCACCAGTTGGAGAAAACTCCTTCATTGACGTTATTAAGACACCATTTGATGGTAGATTCCAGATTAGCGAAGTTATCTCGGATACTGAGTTTAGATTCCCTCTTCTTACCGAACCTGAGTTCACTAATGCTGAAATCGGTCTGAATGATAGAGATGTTCCTAATACCATCTATTCAACGACTTCTACCAAAGCAATCGGTCCTATCAACTCGATTCGACTAATTTCACCTGGTGGATTCTATAAGAAACTCCCAATCATCTCTGATATTGCTTCTGATCGTAAGATCGAGAAACTGCGTATCACTGCTGCTGGTACTGAGTATGCACCTGGTGTATACACTCAGATCAGTATTGATGGTGATGGTGAAGGTGCTTTGTGTAATATCACTGTTGAACTTGATGCTGAGACTGGATCTGGTGCTATCAGCGATGTTGCACTTACTGATCCTGGTAAAGGTTATACCTTCGCTACTATTGACATCGATGGTATCCCTGGAATCCTTGGAGCAACATTGGCAGGTTCTGGTGGTGCAATTGAAGTTGTCATTCCTGATGAAGGCACTGGTGCTGCTGTATTCTTAACAGGTACTCAGATTGGTAAGATCAAGACTCTGAAAAACAATGAGTTTGGTTATGGTTACTCCCATGACTATACTCTCCGTCCTGAGATTGCATTCCCAATCAACCTTCAACTGTTCAACACTTCTATTCTTTCACAGATCAAGATCACTAATCCTGGTGCTGGTTATACCTCTGCACCTGCTGTTCTGATCTCTGGTGGTGGTGGTGTTAATGCAGAAGCAGAGGCAGTTGTCAAGAACAACAGACTTTCTGAAATTCTGATCAAGAACCCTGGTTCTGGTTACTCTTCACAACCTATTGTTACCCTGAAATCAGAGTTCACATACGTTGTGAACCTTGACCTCAACTATTTGCAGTTCAACTTCCCACATGGTATTACCACTGGTGCTGAGGTTCAGTTCCGTGCTGATAACATCGGTTCAACAGAAGGCATCCTGCCGAAACCCAGTAGCGTTGGTTTGACCAGTTTGTCTGCTAGTCAGACTTACTATGCTATTGCTGGTGATGCAAACGGTCTTGAATCCGATCAACTTAGATTCGGTCTGACCCCAGTTGATGCTGAGTCTGGTAACTTCATCACATTCTTGACCCAAGGTGATGGTCGTCAGGTTCTTCTTACCGAGGTGTTCGGTGGACAAGCAGAAGCAGTGGTTGAAACTTCCAGATTCTTGGAAGGTGAGCAAGTGTTCCAAGGCGAAACCTTCGAGACTGCAACTGCATTTGGTATCGTTTCTGAAAACGATGGTTGGCAGATTCAACCTAAGATCCTTAAAGTTACCAATCCTGACGGAGACTTTGTTGTTGGTGGTAAAGTTCAAGGTATCATTTCTCGCGCTTCTGGTGTCATCGACAACCTGAACATCGCTAAGGGTGTTCTGAACATTGATGCTATCACTAAGACTGCTGGTAGATTTACTGATGACGTTGGCAAACCTTCTGAAATTGTTCAGAAGATTCAAGACTCGTTCTTCTATCAGAACTTCTCCTACGTTATTAAGTCTCAGATTCCTATCAACAAGTGGAAGAATCAGATTCTGGAAAACAACCACCCAGTTGGTTTCAGCATGTTCGGTCAGTTAGAACTGACTGGTGGTAAGGATATCTCTGGTCGTAAGGTTGCTGCTGACTTCACTAAGCAAGTTAACATCAATGAGTATACTAATGTCAATGAGATTACCTCATTCGGCGCTGCTCAACCAATCTATTCAACCTTCAATAACTCCGAAGTTCTCTTCCGTAAGAAGAGACTGACTAACTCTGAGGAAATTCTTACATCTATCGTTAAGAAGATTGATAGTATTTCTTCTCAGTTCGATGGTGTCACTAAGGCATTCCCAATTACAGTTGAAGGCAATCAAGTAATTGTTAACGAGAATCAACTTCTTGTTACTTTGAATGGTGTTATCCAATCACCAGGCAATGCATATAATGTGGTGGGTGGTTCTATTGTGTTCTCAGAAGCACCTAGACCTGACTCCAAAGTGGTTTATAGGAATATCTCTTTTGATATTATGCCTATCACCAGATTGAATCTGAATACTATTGCTGGTATCTTCCCATCAATTGGTGACACAGTTAATGGATTCACAACTCAAACAACAGCAAGAGTTGTTGCAACTGGTGCAACTAGTATCGACGTTGTAGACATCGGTTCTGGAACTGGAACATTCGATCTGAATGAGAGAGTTGACGTTGGTAGAACTGGGTTTAGTGCTCTTATCGGTAGTATCGATAAGTCATTCACTAAACTGTTCTTACAGAGTATTGGTGGTACATTCGGAACAATTTTAATCGGAGATATTGTAACAGGCCAAACAACTGGTGCAAGAGCAACTGTAACCTCTATTGATCTTACTGATCAGAGCATCCAAGTGACAGACATGTCTAATGGATACTTCGACCGTGGTGAGGATATACAATTCTTTGCCGCTGGTTATGGCGCTAACATCTTGAATGTTGATAGTGTTAACTATAAGACTATCTTTGAGTTTGGCGAATCTCTTACAGGTCTTGACAATGATACTGCTATTGTTGAAGAGACCAACCTTGACCTTGATGGTAACGTCTCTGATAAGTTGGTATTGTCCAAGACCTCAGGAACTGCTGAGTATGAGACTGGTGCATACAACCTTCTTCTCAATGATATCTTCTATTCTGCTTCATCTAACATTGCTGGTCGTATCACACAGATCTCACCTTATAGAGATCCCATCACGAGCATCAATATCGAACGTCCTTCTACCGTTACTGGCGAATGGGCATCCTTCCAAGAAGGTGATCAATTCCTTGGTCTGACTTCTGGTGCAAGAGGTGAAGTTGTCAGAATTGACTATGAGGCATCACCACCTATCCTGTACTACCTCAGAAAGACTGAGCAGAACTTTAACTTAGATCCTAATACTATTGATCCTACTGATGGTGAACAGACAGCAGTTTCTGAAACTGTACAAAAGTATGAAAATGATGTTAATGGTAATGAAGTTTTAGATTCCTTAACTGAGACTCTTCTTGGAGAAGCAAGGATTGGTGATGTGGTTGACACTCTGGTCATTAACAGAGGTTCTACATTCTTCGGTATGATCTTCGAGCGTTTGATCTCTCTGACTAATCAGAACCAAATCCTTGATGATGTTTCTAAGACTACTATCACCCCTGTTGAAATTCTTGACAGTTCTGATCGTATTAACGCTGACTTCCTTGACTTTGAAGAAGTTCGTTCTACTGAAATCGAATATGAAGATCTCACTGGCGGCACATTAGCAGTTGGCGATAAACTTCGTTCTATCCAAGTAACATATGGCAACCCAGTAACAGATTCCCTCAACAGATGGAAAGATGCTGGTCGTATGATCGAGTTCAACAGACAGGAGATCGTTGACTTTGCTAATGCTGAGATTTCTGTTGAGCACCCTGCGTTCTACTATCCTGGTGACAACCAGACAGATCAGTTCAGCAGATTTGCAGATTCTTATCGTCTGATTGCTAAGAACAAAGAATACATCATCGCTAAGTCTTATGCAGACATGGTTGTTGAGTATCCTCTTCTGACCATACCTTCTTCTACCAAGTGTAAGAGAGATATTGGTAAGTATATTGACGCACTATCCATGGACATGTTCCAAGGTGGTACTGTTTATACACGTAAACTTCTCCAATCCTATTTCAGTACAGATGGTCTGACCTTCCTGTATATTGACGGTGAAGAGCAAGCAACTGAATATGCGTTTGAGCAAGCACTCAACTATATGAAGGATGCTCTCACTAACATGCTCACAGGTAGTGAGGTTGTTGATGGTGTAACTTATGTCAAGTATGACGAGAGATCTAGTGGTGGATCTAGTGGCACTGGTATCACTGCTGACCCATCACCTGGTAATAATTATGGTACTGCTGGTTCCAATGCTATAAACTATGGTGCTACAAATTGTTCTGATGTGCAGTCAGCACTCACAACTCTCTTTACTAACGTATCCGAAGTTCTGCTTGCAGGTTCACTATCTGATCTGATCGATCTGTCAGAACCCAATACATACAGTGCAAACGAGACTAAGTGTCGTCGTGACATCGGTCTGATGGTCGATGCTCTCGCTGCTGATATTGCAGGTGATGGTAACTATCAGATTGTCGAATTTACTAAGAAATACTTCGATAACGCTGGAACACCTATCAGCAATGGTCTGGTTGGTGAAGTTGCTGAATCTCTTACTGCATTCAGAAAAGCAGGCGAAATGTGCCGTAAGGCAATCAACAACCTTCTCTATGTTCAGGTCAATACCAGAACTGCTGAGACTGGTTATATGCTGAAAGATCCGACCACATATGCTGGTCCATATCTTGGTTCTTCGGGAACTGAACTGACTGAGTTTGATGTATCTAATGCTGCCTATGTGTCTGGCAGTGGCATCATGACGTTGACGATCGGTTCACACTCACTGACAACCAGCGACAGCATTACGATCAGACCTTACTCTTTACGTTTCACATGTAGTTCTGATAGTAATGCAACCTTCCACGATTACCCACGTACTGGCGATCCTGCATTCAATACACCCCTGACTATCGATGCTGTAACTGCTACAACCATTGAAGTTAACGTTGGTGCATCACCTGCTGGACAACAGTACGCTCACACCTTCATCAGTGCTATCGATAACGCTGTATTCCAAGGTGGCGGTGGTGCTGCTGCATACTACGATCCTAACTACTACTCTGGTAGAAACGAAAGTATCCAACATTGTGCTGACGTTCAGGCAGGTATCCATACTCTGGTCGAACTGGCAGCAACTGCTATCGGCGCTGGTAGTCTCACTAGCATCAACAGTCTGGCAGTTGTCAGTGATGGTTCTTATCAGATCAACGAAAACCTACGTGTTTACAAACTATCCTACAAAGATCCTGGTGGAAATGGATTCTTCATCCCTGGTGATGTAATCAAAGGTGCAACATCTGGTGCAACATTCTTAGCGAAGGGTGCAAACTCTGGTTTGAAGTGGTTGTATACCAATTCAGTTACTGGCACTTTCCAAGACAGAGAGATTCTTTCTAACACCAAATTGACTAGCAGCAATGCAGTCTTGACTGGGTTGATTAAGAAGTCTGGTTCTAAGTCTTTGAGACTTGATGCTGGTGGTTATCTGTCACATGAACTGAGCGAAGTTCAGAAGTTTGGAACTGATGATTTTACAATCGAGATGTGGATCAGACCTACAACTCTGTCTGGTTTGCAGTATCTCTGGGATACTCGCACCAGTGGTGCTGCTGAGGTTGGATCTCCTGTTCTATATCTGAATGGTAGTAACATCTCTTGGTACCTGAACGGTAGTGATCAAATCTCAGGTGCTCACAACTTAGGCACTGACGCTTGGCATCATATTGCTGTCAGCAGAACAACAAACATCACCAAACTTTGGGTGAATGGTACACAAGTTGGCGGCGACTTCACTGATAACACTAACTATCTGGAACGTGCATTCAAGATCGGTGCTGACTTAACAAATGCTAATGGATTTGTCGGTTGGATTGACAACATCATTATTAAGAAGGGTGTTTCAGACTATACTGCAACCTTTACACCTGGTTCTACCTATCCTACTACTACTAATGACATCTCGTTCGGTATGAGTATGGAACTGCCTCTGATCATGAGTGATCAGGAAAGATATGGCGTGTATACTGGTCAAACTAACTCTTCTGCAACTGCTAAGAGTATTGACTTTGATAATAAGCAGTTCATCATTGAAGATATTAACCTCGCACGCGATGAGCATCGTAAGTGTGCAGATCTTATCGAACTTAACTACGACTGGATCGCACAGGTTGCTATCGGTTTGATGAAGGAGAAGTATTCCGACTTCCTCATCCCTGGCGATACTCTTGATGGAGTTGGAACACAGCAAGGTACTAACAAGTGCTTGCGTGACACCAAAGAATACATCTTGAAAGCAATCGTAGAAGACATTAAGTATGGTGGTAACTATAACAGCGTCATCGCTGGTAGAGGTTATCTGACTAAGGATGGTGGTCTAAATTATGTGGGTAATGAACTCCTACAATCTATCTACACTTGGACAGAACTTGCTAATGTTGTTAATTATGTAATTACTACTACTAGTGGTGATCTTGAAACCTATAACGGTACTAAGTATACTGAACTTCTTCGGATTCCTAACAACTTTACATCACCTGCATCTACCGCTGTAACTGACGAGATCACTGCTCTTTCTAATACTATTGCAGATATCATCGGACCTACTGGTGATAGATTCCGTGATGCAGGCGATATGATCTGGAAGAACCGTAGTTACATTGCAGAAGAAACTGTTGGTTACTTGCAGGCAAACTACATTAAGGAAATCAATGGCACTACTTACGATTTCCTGACAATGCCTGGTTATGGCGACTCCTACTGTGAGCGCGATATCAAGCAACACATTCTGCCTGCTGTTGTTACTGACTTGATCACTGGTGGCAACTCTGCTACCCAGTATGTGATTGATCAGTACATCAATGTCAACGATCAGATCATTCACATTGAGAATGAACTTGGTCCAATGTTGGATGCCTTCACCTTCATTAAGAAGTTGGTACATCATGCAGTTAACAACACTCTTCTAAGCAAGGGTACGACTGCTGCTGAGTTCAGTGTTGATTTTGAATATCAAGATGATTACTATATTGCACAATGGACCGATCTTCCTGCATACAAAGATAACACTCTAATCATTGATAGTAAGGGTTATGAAGGTGGTAACAGTTCTGATGTCAACAAGAATCTTGATGTTGCTGATCTGATTGAAGCAAACAAGCATGTAATCGCAAGAGAAGCGGTTTACACGATGAACGATATGTCCAAGTATTTGGATCTTGCCGTTCCTGGTGGTGCTCAAAATTGTATTGATGATGTGATTGACGTTCTTGATGCTGTGATCCATGACATGAGATTCGGTGGCAACTCCAAGACTTGGGACGCTGCTGCACTCTACCTGAATGAAGAAGATGACAGTTTGAAGCACATCGAAGGTGAAGTTGACGCTTCGATCGATGTATATAAGATTGCTGCTGAGATCTGCATCCTAACGATGCGTAATGGTTTCGGTCGCGACAACCTGTATATCTACCAAGAAGATGGTGGTGTGGATCCTGTCACTGGTCAACCAATCAGTGGCGGTTCTTCTCTCGATTCTGTTGATGTCAGCACTTATGAAAGAAATGGTGCTGATGACCGTTTCGTTGATGCTGGAAATGTCATTGATAGAAACATCCGCTTGATTGCTGAGGAAGCAGTTGCACAGGGTCTTGCCCAATATCCTTCACTAACTATCAACGGCGCTGGTGGCAGTGGTGGTGTCAAGAAAACTCCTACTTCTGCAACATATAACCAGGCAAATGGTGATATGACACTGACAGTTGTTGGTCATGGACTTTCTACTTCTGATAGAGTAACCATCAAACCTGGTAGCATCGTCTTCACATGTACCAGTAATGCTAACGCTACTGAACATGCATACCCAAGACAAAGCGACCCCGCGTATAACACATCATTAGCCATTAGTGCTGCTACAACGGACACATTCACCGTGAACGTTGGCGCTGCTGCTGCTGAATACCAATATGCACACACATTCGTTTCTGCTCAGCAAGACGCTGTGGTGACTAACGGTTACATTGACTGTGTTCATGACGTGACTGACGTTCTGTCTGCCATGGTATGGAACTTGAAGTATGGTGGTAACAATAAGGTCTTCAAGTCTGCTGAACTGTATGTCTCTGGTAGTAACCTACAACATATCGTAGGTGTTTCTACTGAGTCTATCTGGATTCTGAACAAAGCAAGAGATCTTGCAATTCAGGCAATGAGAGATGAGACCATCACGATCACTGCTGCTCATGGATTCTCTCAGAAGACATACACAGATCTAGATTACTTCCCTTACAGCGAGGGTGGTTATGCGATCACAGTCGATACTGACTCACCTAAGTGTGCAGACGTTGCTTCGGCAATCACCTCTATGATGTCGATTGTTACTGACACAATCACTACGCCTGCAAGTATCGAAGACGGTACAATCACTAAGACTCTGCCATTCATCTGGCCTGTCAAGTATTCACCCGAATATGTCCAACGTGACGTGTCGGTTACGTATGAAGATGGTTCAGATTGGAATCAAGTTTGTGCTACTCAGGCAACAAATATTGAGACTTTGTTCGATATTGTTATCGATACAATCAGCACAGCAAATGCTGGTAATGCAAGTTACCTCAATGGTGTTACTCGTGATACAGGATACAATGCCAACACAGATTATCAGTATTACACATGCTACAACGTCACCTCAGCATCTGACACTCTCTTTGAGTTGATGGAAGAGACACTTGGTGGTGGTAGTAAGTCTGATAAGGCAGTTGCACGTCGCATCTTGTGGAACAAGCACGCAGTTTCCCTGAAAGCATTCTCCGAAGTTCAAACAGCATATCCAGCAACTCTTGCCGAACAGTCGTTTGGTGATGCATTGCTTGATGGTCTGCTTTATGACCTGAATACTGGTGGTAACATCGGTATCCTGAGAATCGTGAATACTTGGTTTGATGGTGAGGGCAACTTCATCGCATTCCCCGATGTCACTAAGCAACATCTTCTCTGGTATGTAACTCGCATCAGTGAGTATGCCAAGCGTATTCTGGATGACTACAATGACAACCTGGTTGGTGGTGAGTGGTATGGATATGACATCTACTTAGATGAGACTCATATCAACACTGGCGCTATCGAGCATAGATTTGAATATGAGCAAGAATCTACTCAGTTTAAGATTGATAGTTCTCTCAATGCTGCATACTTTGCTATCAGCAGAGGTACACCTCCTGCACAAAACAGTGTTCAGTGGACCAATAATGTTCATGCTAATAATGCACAGAATCTATATGACGAAGGTAATGATTGGAACACTGATCCTGATCTGATCATCAACACACCTACTGTTGAAGTTGGTTTTGAAAGAAGAGAGAACAGAATTATTATTCAACGTCCTAACTTCTACTCACGCGGTGATATTCTGCAATATGCAATTGCATCTGCTGATGTTGAATCTGCTTTCGCTAATCAAGATTACTTCTATGTTCTCAATGCAACACCAACGCAATTTGAGATCACAAGAGAAATCAGACATGATGCAAGATTCTCTCGCTTCGCAGTTGACACAAGAACTTCTGGGCAGCAGCAACTGCAAAGTCCCGTAAGATCTGGTCTTGTACGTCAATCAACTACATACGGCACAAGAGATATTGACAACCCTGTCAGTGGTGGTTTTAACCTCGCAGACGTGGTTGTGGGCACTACATCTACTGCAAGTTCTGAGATTGTTCGGAACAAGAATAACTCTGCTGACATCATCAAACTGTATTACAGGTACACCATCAGACTTGCCACTGGCAGGTTCACAGTTGGTGAGCAAGTACAAGTTCAAGGTGGTGGTGCCAACAACGGTATCGTCATGCAGACCTCAGTCCTCACGGGCGATAATGAGGATGAAGGTTGGGTGTACATCGAGAATATCACGGGTACGCTTAGCAGCACTCAGGTGCTCGAAGGTGTGGACAGTGGAATCACAGCAGAACTCAGCAGTGACGGCACAACTCGCATGTTGATCAATACTGATCGTGGTGGGTTTACTAACGGTGAGATTATCTTCAACAAAGATAACGGCGCTGAGGCAACCATTGTTTCCTTTGAGAACTCTGCTGGTATCTTGACTGGTAACAGCGGTGGTCGTATCACGATCGATATCGAAACTCTGCAAGATGACTTCACTGACGGTGACATCATTTACGGTTCTATCACTGACAAGATTCTTGACATTGGTAAGATCAGCAAAGAAGGATTCAGAGACATTGAACTTAATCAGTTCGTACACGCGGTTAAGACGATCGAGTGTGATGTCAACAGCGTCCTGAGAGATCAAGGTTTCGAGGGTGACTTCAAGAGAGGTGATATTGTTTATCTCCTTTCAGGTGGTGTACCTAAGGTTCCTGGTTGGACTGCTCTCGTTACAGATTATGTGTACGAGGAAGGTGTTCAGCATAAGATCTGGATCGCGAACTTGACACCATTTGGCGCTGCTGCTGATGGCACTACAACCACAGATCCTCAGGAACTAATAGGCGGTGGATTAGGTAGATTTGAAAACCTCAATAACTTCCCAATCATCTCCTGTGATATTACTACGGTTACTGAGACCAACTACACGTCCTACGGTAAGGTTTCTGGCAAGTCAATTAGTGGCGATACAGGTCGCCTATGGTTGGAAGATGTTAATGGTGATTTCCCATCAAACTTGACAATCAGATCCGACTATGGATGGTCTGCTGGTGTTACCCAAGCGAAGAATCTCTTGGGTCGCTGCGATAGGTTCTTCCGTGGATTCGATGGCATTGCTGATACCTTCAAACTGACGGTTAGCAATGGTGAAGCATACTTCCCAGATCCCGCTGGTCACCTACTCGTCTTTGTTAATGGTGTTATGCAACCTCCTGGTGCTAACTTCGCATACACTGCATTCTCTGACCAGATCACGTTCACTGAACCACCTACCATTGGATCTGAATTCATTGGTTACTACGTGGGTAAACTGAGACAACTGGATGATATCTCGTTTGAGTTTGACTCCTTGCGCTCGTCCTTCAACCTGAAATATCAGGGTGGATTCTACTCACTGACGCTGACTGAGGGCGTTTCGTCTAACACGATTCTTCCAGAAAACAACATCATCGTCTCGCTCAATGGTGTTATTCAGGAAGCAGGTATTGGTTATGAACTGGTTGGTTCTAGAATCATCTTCGCTGAGATTCCTCGTGCAGGATCGACATTCGTTGCCTTCTCTTACATCGGTTCCGACGCTGACGTTATCGCAGCAACTGTCGTGCCACCGATCGAAGCAGGCGATGTTCTACAAATCGAAGGTGAAGCAGACGAACGTGAAGTTGCTCTGATTGAGTCTTCCAACTCACTGATCACCTTCGAGTACACAGGCACAGTTAAGGGTCGTGGTGCTACCGCTCTTGCATCAATCAAGTCTGGTGAAATCACTAAGGCAATTATCACCGCACCTGGTGATGGTTACTCCTCGCGCCCGAACGTGGATGTGGTTTCCTCCACTGGTTTTGACGGTCGTGTTCGTGCCCTAATGGGTCTATTGAGAATTGATGTCAAGACTCCTGGTATTGATTATCAGCAACCAATTGTTGATGTTCAGACTACCGTCGAAGATGATTTTGTTGCTCCTAGTGGACCTGCTGTTAACCAAGGTTTCGACACCTACGCTGGTGAGGGCACTGACGCTCAGGGCAACCCAATCGTCATCATCCCTGGTTATATCAACGTCGCATCACAACCTGTGAACGTGACAGTGAACCAAGGTCAGACTGCATCCTTCACCATTGTCGCTCAGTTCATCAACAGTTCTGACAATCAGATTGGATCTACTGCTCTGAACTATCAGTGGCAGCGTAAGCAGTATGGCGAAACTAACTGGTCGAACATCACTGGTTCTACCAGTGCCACATACACATCATTGACTGCCGAACAAGCAGATGATGGTGATGAGTTCCGTGTTGCAGTTACTGCTGCTGGTGCTACACCAATCTACTCCAACTCTGTGATCCTCACAGTACAGACTGGTGCAACTGTTGTTAACAACTTCAACCCGACTCAGATTTTTCAATAAATAGATAAAAAGCACAATGACAGCAACCGCTGAATTTAACGCTGGCACTAGGATAATTACCGTAGATGCGGATGGGTTACCAACCCCCGTAGAATACGGTACATTTCCTAATGTAAATAATCCGAATAGCGTCACTGAGCAAGCATTTGATCATGACTTCTATTATAGAGGTGGCACCTTTGGTGTAACTAGACAATTGGATTCCAATGTCTATGTACATGAAGGGTTTTTTATTAGTGTTGCATTGTCAGTTGCTGATAACTCTTTATTGGGTAATCAGATTCAAGTTGGTGACAGAATTCTTTTTCTGTTTGATGAAGGCACACCAGAAGAAGAGAAGTTAGTATTTACATATAGAGGGACAGAACAAACTGCAATCCCTGGTGAATTTTGGAGAGAGACTGATCAGAATTTACAACTGGTCATGGAGTATACAGCGACTGGTCGTTCTGGTACATATAGTTATTATGATCAAAGAAATGGCAGGGTCAATACACCCTTAGGTGCTATTGGTATTGCTGCTAATGGAGTAGTTTTCTTCAATCCTTCTGCTGGTGCTGGCGGAAACCCACCAGTTAATTTCAGTTGGAATGCACACTTCCCAAGTTCACCAGTAACATTTGGTGAAGACAGTTGTGGTGGTCATCCAGAAAACACTGGTCAGTATCACTATCATGATACTGAGTTTTTGGAGTGTTGGAAGAATGGTGCCGCCATGGCATCTTACAATGATTACTATGGTTCTTCTCAGTATAATGGTGACAATCTAAGACACCCAGATGGGCATTCTAAAATCTTAGGATATGCATTTGATGGATTTCCTATCTACGGTCCATACCTTTATAGTAATAGTTGGAATGTTAATTCTAATGTCACAACTGCTACCAGTTCGTATCGTGTCAGATCAGAAGAGGTAGAAAACAGACCAATATATGGTGACTCTCAGCAGAACCCCCCTGCTGGATCCTTGATGGAAGATTGGGAATATGCAGAAGGTCTGGGTAATTTAGATAGACATAATGGTAGATTTTGCATCACTCCTGAATTTCAGAGTGGTACATATGCATATTTCTTATCTACTGAGGTAGATAGTGAGAACAATCTACAACCAGTATTCCCATATCTTATGGGTCTAACTTCTCGTGAACTTATAGATCAACCACCAAACAATGGCGCTGCAACACCTCCTGCACCTCCTACTGGTGGTGGTGAGGAAGCACCTCCTGCTGTCATTCAAATTGCTTTGCAACCTGCAAATGCAACTTATAATGTCAATCAGACTGTCACATTCTCGATCACTGCTGCCATCAGTCCAGAAGATGGACCTAAGGCATATCAGTGGTTTAGATCTACTGATGGTGGATTCTCGTTTGCTGTGTTGACTGGTGCAACTAATTCAACATATACATTTACAGCATTGAACTACATGTCTGGATATAAATTCAGATGTGAAGTACGTGGTCCTTTGGGTCTAGGTGTGACCCCTGCACAAAACTCACCTCTAACGTCAGACGTTGCAACTCTGACTGTGACTGGTTTCGGTGATGGTCAAGGTGATGCCGACTTCTCATCTACGGATGCTAAGTTCAGCACTACCAGCATCTCCTTCGACGCAACATAAATAGAATTGTAAAAAAAGAACGATCATGGCAAAACAGCTAGTCGGTATTGGATCTTCGGCAAATGATGGTACAGGTGATACCCTAAGAGACGGTGCTATTAAATATAATGCCAACTTTGAAGAACTTTATGACAAACTTGGTAACGCTACGGATATCCAACTAGATATCGGTTCTGCTACTGATGGCCAAGTGCTTAAATGGAGTTCAACACCGAGTGGTGCATTCCGTGCTGGCAACTTTGACACGTTAACTGGTAATCTAGATACCAACGGTTTCGATATTGTAACCGATGGTACTGATAATATTATTCTAAAACACACTGGAACAGGTGACATCCAGTTCTGGGGTGGCGGATCTGGATCCGCTTATACTTATATCGATGGTGACGATGGATACCTCAAATGGTACGCTCCTTACGCTACTCTGGGCGACCTTCCTGATGCGACTAACCATCATGGTATGTTTGCTCACGTTCACAGTTCTGGCAAGGGATACTTTGCCCATGCTGCTGCTTGGATTCCCCTTGTAGACGAGAACCAAAGTATTACCGTCCTTGCCGACGTTGATACTACTGTTAATGGTGGACCCTCTGATGGGCAAGTCCTGAAATGGAATGATGCTAACAGTGCCTGGGAACCTGCTAACGATGAGCAGGGTACTGGTGGTTCTGGTGGTTCAACTCAGAACTTGTTTGAATCTGTTGATGCTGATACTGGATCTTCAACTGCTTCTGCTCCTAACGATACTCTCGTTATTGCAGGTGGTACTAACATTTCCACAACTATGGTTGGTGATACACTGACCATTGATATGACAGGCACCTTGGGTGACCTAAACCAGAATGTGTTTACAACATTCGGTGCTGATAATGGAACTGTTAGTGCCACGGTAGTTACTGACTCACTGACATTTACAGGTGGTAGTGGAATTAGCACTAATTTGAATGCTGGGGCAATTACATTCACTAACGACTCTCCTAACGTCGTCCAGGACGCTCTGAAAGGGGTTGCAGGTGACACTGGTACATATACTGCAACTGCTGCTGATTCTTCTATCACCATTGCTGGTGGCACTGGAATCACTACTGCTGTATCTGGATCAACAGTAACGATCACCAACACGGTGGCATTGCCTAGTGCAAACGAAGGTCAGTCATTGATCTATGGCACATCTAACTATGAAGCAGTAGCATCTCCTACTCTTAACTTTGCATTTAGTGCTTCTGATAGTAACAACTATACTGTCAATGGACCTGGTATCGATGGACTCACCGATGCCACCATTTATGTGTATCGTGGATTTACTTACAGATTTGACAACACAACTGGTGCTAGTCACCCATTAGAACTCAGAGTATCTGATGGTGGTTCACAGATTGGTGGAACATCTGGATCTATCAATAGTGTCCAATATTGGACAGTTCCAATGGCTCTTGCTGCTGGTACAACTTATGTGTATCAGTGTAATATTCATGGCAATATGAAAGGTAACATCGTAGTCGTCTAATGACAAGAACAGTTCCAGGAAGTGGCGCAACAATTGAACCCGTCTTTAACAGTGTATATGGTGTAAAAGACGTAATTGTAACCAATGTGGGTAGTGGGTATGATCCTGCTGACCCACCTAGGTTGGTAGTTGGGAACTGTGGTACTCCTATTAGGGATGCTGTTCTTAAAGCAAATATTGGCGATAACGGCGAATTGCTGTCAGTTGATGTATTAGATCCAGGTGAAGGGTATGATCCTTTACGTTTAGATATTGTTAGTACAGATAGCGGCATCGTTGATGCAGATGCAAACATATTTTTGAACCCCGATGGATCGGTAAGTTTCTTACAAGTCAATCAACCTGGTGATGGTTACTTCTCTGCTGAGGCATACCTCAGAGGTGGTGGTGGATCTGGTGCAGAACTAGTTCCTGTGACTGGTGGTGTGACTGGTCTATCTGTTGAGAACAATGGTAGGAATTACACAGCACAAGATATTACTGTTGTTATTTCTGGTGGTGGTGGATCTGGTGCTAGTGGAGTTGCCGAAGTCAATCAATTTGGTGTTGTAGAAAGCGTCAATGTAACCACAGAAGGTGAGTTCTTTGAAACACCCCCTATCCTTCAATTGATCGGTGGTGGTGGATCTGGTGCAACAGCAGAAGCAGAAATCAATCTTGGTAGAATCTCTGCCATCAATCTACTGAATCCTGGTGGTGGTTATACATCAGCACCTCAGGTCATCTTTACTCGTGACACCAATTTAATCAGAAAGCAACGTAATAGAACGTCCCTGGTGTCGGACTTCTATAACATGACGGCATTGATTAGAGATTCTCAACCTGCTGACAGTACAATATATGTAGAGACTACTAACGCTTTCCCTGGTTCTGGTAAGTTCCAGATCGGTAGAGAGATCATTAGATATACAGGTAAGACCGCTATCTCTTTCACTGGTTGTGATAGAGGTATTAACTTCCGCTATGACCAGCGTGTAATTCTAGATAATCTAGCAACAGATCCAGCAACAGGACTCTCTGGATATAACTTTACAGTTTCAGATAGAGTCCGAAGAGTTGAGGAAGATAAGACTAACAAAGTTGCTATTGTGTATGACTGGCTTCCTACTACTAGGGAGTTGTTCTTGACCTTCCAGGTCGATGAACTTGCGTTTATCGATGGTGGTAGATCCAATGAGAACACTGCTGTGATTCAGTTTATTGCTGGATCAGCAGCATCATCAGGAACTGGTCAAGAACCTCACGTTCTTTTAGACGATGAGGAAGGTTCTATTGTTACATTTACAGATCCTATCGGCACTCTGGAAGGATTTAGATTTGAAGACGATGATGAAGTTGATGGTGCTGGTGACGGTATCATTGATCTGGTAAATACAGATACAGACTTTGAAGATGCTATCAGTCTAGATGGTGGTATTGCAGTATCTCTGTATGGTATCGAAGAAACTGTGGGTGGACAGAACACAACTCTGTTCCAACAGGGTGATCAAATTTATGATTCAAGTCTTGTGCCTTTGACATCAACAGTTTCGATTGCTGGTGCTTTGGGTGATGGTGTAGATCATACATCTAGAAGTATATTAAAACTGAAAGATACCATCAATACCAATTTCTTAGTCGGTGAGATTGTCACTGGTAGTGTTACTGGTATCACAGCAACTGTTGAATCATATGTCGGCGTTGCTGATGAGTTTGGTTATAAGTATTTGACAGTGACTAATATTGTCAATAATGGCAATACTTATAAGTTCACAACGTCAGATACCATTGCTGGTGGCACCACTGGTGCTAATGGCGTATTTGTTTCACAAGAATACAACAACCTGGTCAGAACTGAACCAGAATAAGTCCCCTAAATAAAAGGAAGGTAACTGCTTAAAGATGGCACTTCTAACAGATCAATTTAGAATTTTCACTGCGAAAAGATTTATTAAATCTTTGGAGGGTGCTGATCCTACGCAGAGCGACCTGGTTGCAGGTACGTCGAGAGATCGACTGTATGTGTTTATCGGTCGCCCCCAAGAGTGGGATAATGAAAATGCTGCTCCGACTCCTGTGGATTCGTTCCAAGAGTTCTCGGACACATTCTCAGATATGATTTCACTGAAACGTGTGCTTGCGAGCGACACAATTCAGGTTGTACGTCGTATCGATTGGACTCCACCCGAACAAACCACTGGTGGTTTGGGTTACGTTTATGATATGTATCGCCATGACTACTCTTCAACGAAGACGGCATCTTCTGGTGCTACGAAACTATACGACGCAGATTTTTACGTCGTTAACTCGCAGTATCAGGTATATAAGTGCATCTATAACGGTACATCACCTAGTGATCCTAACGGTAAACCTTCTACTGTTGAACCTACTGGTACCTCCACTTCAATTATCACAACTAGTGATGGTTACCGTTGGAAGTATCTTTATACGATCCCTGTGGGTCAGGTTCTGAAATTCTTCTCCAATGACTACATGCCTGTTCTCAGCGATGTTGCTGTGACTGGTGATGCTGTTGGTGGTGAAATTGACAGTGTTGTGATTCAGGCATCTGGTACTGGTTATAACAACGGTACCTATGAGAACGTTCCCATCAAAGGCGATGGCGTTGGTGGTCGTGTTTCTTTGGTGGTTGACGGTGGTAAGATCGTTTCTGCCACAGTGACTTCTGGTGGTTCTGGATACACCTTCGGTAAGGTTGTTATTGATGAAGTCAACGGTATTGGTGCTGGTACAGGTACTGGTGCTGCTATTGACGTTATCATTCCTCCCGACACTGGTCATGGTTCAGATCCTGGTAAGGAACTGGGTGGTTACAGATGTATGATCAACACGAAGTTCACCTATGATGAAGGATCAGGTGACTTCCCTACTGATAACGACTACCGTCGTATTGGTTTGGTGATTAATCCATATCAGTATGGAACAACCGAACTTACATCAGCGATTACTTTGTCTGCAACAAAGGCAGTAATCTTCTCTCCCACATTCACTGGTCAGTTCCAAACTGACGAGATCATCACTCAGTCTAGAACTATTGGTGGTCAGCAAGTGACTGCTCGTGGTCGAGTGATTTCTTGGAATAACACAACCAAAGTTCTGAAATATTATCAGAACAGAATTGATGGTGTGTTCCCTGAGATTACTGGTAACCTCACCGAGTTTGAAGGTGGTAACCCTGTGACGGGTTCTACCTCTGGTACAACCGCAGACCCTGACATCAACTTCCCTGTTGTGTCTGGTATCTCTACTCGTGTTATTAATAACACTGAGTATGACTTGGGTATGTCATTTACTAATGGTTATGCAAAATCTGAGATTCAACCCAACTCGGGTGAGATCATATATATTGATAACAGAGGCGCGATCTCTCGTGCTGGCGACCAAATCGAAGACATCAAAATCGTAATCGAGTTCTAAGAAATGCCCCAGAATACTAACCTAAACATTTCTCCTTATTTCGATGACTTCGATAAGGATAAAAACTTTTACAGAGTTCTCTTCCGTCCTGGGTTCCCGATTCAGGCAAGAGAACTTACTACAATGCAATCGATCCTGCAAAATCAGGTCGAGGCAATGGGGCAGCACCTATTTAAGGAAGGTGCGATGGTCATCCCTGGTCAGGTCGGTTATGACTTGAACGTGGAATGTATCTTGATCCAGCAAGCGTTCCTGGGTGTAGATGTTGAGACATATAGAACACAACTACAAGGTAAGATCATTGAAGGTCTGACCACTGGTATTAAAGCGAAGGTATTGTATTCCATTCCTGCCACTCAAAGTGAGCGTGGATACATTACATTCTATATTAAGTATATTGAATCAGGTGATACCACATCTGATGTAACGACAAAGAAATTCCAGAACAACGAACAGTTAGTTGCTGAACAGGAGATTACTTTCGGTAACACCCTGATCGAAACTGGATCACCCTTTGCTCAGATGCTTCCAGTAGAGGCCGCCCTTGTCGGTTCTACTGCTTATATTAGCGAAGGTGTTTACTTCATCCGTGGACACTTCGTTGACATTCCCTCCGAATATATCATTCTTGACCAGTACACGAACAACCCATCATACAGAGTCGGCTTCGAGGTTAGCGAGTCAATTATTACACCAGAGGACGATCCGTCTCTTACGGATAACGCCATTGGTGCGTCCAATTACTCTGCTCCTGGTGCTCACAGATTCAGAATCAAGACTCAACTTGTCAAGAAACCCATCAATGATGAGACGGACAAGAACTTCATTGAACTTCTGCGAATCAGAAATTCAACCGTCGAGAACTTCGTTGATCGTACAGAATATAACGAGATTGAAAAATCGATTGCTCGTAGAACCTATGAAACGCACGGCGACTATGTTGTCGATACGTTCGATGTCCGTGCAAGAGAACACCTAAATGATAATTTCAACAACGGTGTATTCACACCTGGTCAAACTTCTCCTGATGGACAAGTAGCATCTGAGCAATATGCTGTTCTTGAAGTTGGTCCTGGTAGAGCATATGTAAAAGGTTATAGAACTCAGATTCTTGCACCTACCTATGTTGACACTCCAAAACCACGTACATTTGTAGGACGTAATAACCAGATTGTTCCTGTTGATCTCTCACAAAGAGTAGAAGTATATGATGTTTGGGGATGGCCACGTATCTCTGGCGAGAACGTAACAGAATGCTATCAAACTATTGACCTTAGAGATGACTGGACTGGCACTGGTCCTTCTAATAATGTTCAGGGTAACTTGATCGGTAAGGCAAGAGTCCTTCAACTTGAAAAAGATGGCAACAAGTATAACTTGTTTGTCTTTGACATTCAGATGTTTACTACTCTGAACTTTGCATCTTCACAGACCATCATTGATGGTGAGATGCTGGTTGGTCGTTCTTCTGGTGCCAGAGGTTATGTATTCTCTGCTGCTGCTGACTACGCACTTGTTCACCAGGTGTCTGGACGTTTCCAGAATGGTGAAGTTATCGAGCGTGATGGTCGTGTGTTAGATGTATTGAATGCATCTTACTCTTATGATAGATCTGATGTTCGTCAGGTTGTTGGTTATGAGTCCAGCAGTAATGCTACTCCAATCTTCACAGCATCACTTGCTCTGACAGAATCACTGTCATTGCTTGGTAAGACTATCACTGTTGACCAGGCATCTGGACAAGATATCCAAGGTTTCGATACTGAGTTCTCTTCTGACCTTCGTGCTGGTGATGTCATTTCACCAACTAACACGGATTCAAAAGGTACAACCTCACTGCGTGTGAAGCGTATCGATCCTTCTAACGTTGCATTCACAACTAACAATAGAAAAAATTCTGGTTTGACACCAGTGTTTGACTTTGGTACACAGGAAGTAAAACTAGACACTAGTTTGACTAAGGGTAGTATTACTGATGCAGAATATCCTGCAACTCAGTTTACTCGTTTACGTCCTTACTTCTTTGAGAAAGATAACAGAGATGGCGAACTTGCTATCGATATGCCAAAGCGTGCTATCAAGTCGGTCTCTGATGAATCGTTCACTGTTATCAAAACGTTTGCAAACAAACCACTTTCCTCTGGTGATGTGACATTCACACTACCTGAGAACGAACAGTTTACTACTCTTGATGGTGAAAACTACAACCTCACAATCACTCAGGGTGCTAATGACAACACTGGATATGGATGGGCAATTGGTACTAACCTAGACATTGAAGCAGAATATGAAAAACAGTCTCCTACTATTGGAGTATCGTTTGGTGCTAATAGACAGTCATTGCAGATCACTGGTCTGAATGATGGTTCTGGTGGTACTGTCAATAACATCTCTAATGTTACATTGACTGCTGCTGTATCTGTCAACACTGTATCTAAGAAGATTAAGACTGCTGCGAAGATGAGGACCATGAAGGTCATTCGCACCAGAAACCAAAATGATGTGACAAACTACGGTTTGGCATATGGTAACCTATATGGAACACGTATTGAAGATGAAGAGGTTTCATTCGCACTGAATGATGTCTATGATCTCCATGCAGTATTTGAGTCAGAAGATGACGATGATGCAAAAGTTCCTTTTGTTACTCTGACTGAGAACGTCTTCTATGACAATGGTTCTGTGGTTGTTGGTAGAACCTCCAATGCCAGAGCAAGAGTTGTAGCATTCAACTCTAACAACAACAGACTATATGTTGTTCCTGTAAGTACAGAGTTCTTCCAGACTGGTGAAACCATTGATGGTTTTGATAATGATCTGAATGCCTTAGTTGGTGTTATTGATGACAGCGAAGGTTCACTGGAAAGAGGATCTAAAAATATTACCAGTAACTTCTACTTAGATACAAACACCACGTCATACTATTATAGTGTGTCGAAGATGGTGAGAAAGGCAGGTACATCAGAACCTAAGCGTAAGTTAGCAGTTGTATTTGACTACTTCATTCATGAAGCATCAGGTGATTACTTCACTAACCAGTCATACACTGGTATCGGATTCTCTGAGATTCCTAGAATTCGTGGCGATCGTAATACACAGTATCTGACCGACACGCTAGACTTCCGTCCTGCTGTTGGTGAACTAGCATCAGGTAGTGGTACTGTTGAACAACCCTTCTTTGTGAACTGTAAGTCTCTGGACTTCCCATCTCGTGTGTTCACATCAGCAGGTGGTGCTGGTGGTTCGACCATCTTCAATATTCCTAAGGTAGAAGATCAGATTCGTTTGGATTACGAATACTATCTCCCACGTCAGGACAAACTGTTCATGGCACATGATGGTGATCTGAAACTTTCCAAGGGTGTTCCTTCCGAAGATCCAGCAGAAGCAGATGACCTTGACAATGCTATGTTGCTGGCGAAGATTAGATATGAACCCTATGTGTATGATGTAGAAGATGATATTGTCATCACCCTACACCAGCAACGTCGTTACACGATGGAAGACATCGGTAACATGGATCGTAGATTGCAGTCTCTGGAATACTACACATCTCTGTCACTCCTAGAATCAGATGCTAGAAATGCAAAAGCATATGACTCTGATGGTTTTGATAGATTGAAGAATGGTTTCTTGGTGGATGACTTCACCGACCACTCTACTTCCGACACTGAGAACCAAGATTATAAGTGTTCTCTTGACTTCACTGAGGGCATTCTCCGTCCATCACACTACACTTCTAACGTTTCCTTACTGTATACTCAATCACTTTCCAGCAACTTGGTGTATTGGAGAGAGAACCCTGCACTGGGTGATAGAAAGGGTGCCAACATCCTGACTCTTCCATATGAAGAGATTGCTATCATTGTTCAACCTTATGCATCTCGTTTGGAGAATGTGAACCCATTCAACGTGTTTACATTCATTGGTCGTATTGATCTCCTTCCTGCATCTGATGACTGGACCGACACTCGTCGTGTTCCTGCTCGTGTGACTACTATTGAAGGTAACTTCCGTGCCACTCGTGAAAGACTTGGTACAAACAATAGAGGTTTTGCTCCTGTTCAGTGGCGTTCTTGGAGAACGGCATGGACTGGAACACGTAGAAGTAATACAAGAACATGGAGAGAGACATCATTCTCTCGTGGTGTTCCTAGACGTATTCTTAGAGGATCGACTGTAACCACGACCCGTCGTCAGGTTAGATCTGGTACAAGAATTAGAGTTGTTCCTAGAATTGACCGTCGCTCTTTGGGTGATAGTGTCATCGATAGTACATTCATCCCATGGATCCGCTCTCGTAACGTTGGTTTCGACGTTGAGCGCGTAAAGCCAAAGACTAGAATGTATTCATTCTTCGATAACGATAACATCCAGAACTATGTTATTCCTAAGTTGATCGAAATCGTTAAGAACTCTTCTGAGGATAGTAACACTAACGAGACTCCGTTTGTTATCGGTGAGACCATCTATGGTTTGAGATCTGGTTGTAGGTTCAGAGTTGCTGCACCTAACAATGATATGGTAACCAACCCATACTCAGCAACTAATGATATTCTGCCTGATTCTTATGCATCACAGACTTCTGTGATTAACATTGATACTAACATTCTTGCTGCTACTGTTAACCCTAACTTCTATGGTAACTTCTCAGTTGGTGAAGTATTAGTTGGTAACACTTCTGGTGCTCGTGCAGTTGTTAAGGATCGTCGTCTAATCTCCGACTTGGTTGGTACTATTAAAGGTGCTTTCTTCATTCCTAACCCTGCAAACAACTCTAACCCACGTTGGGCAACAGGTTCGAGGGTGTTCAGATTATCCTCCTCAGAGCAGGATAGCAGACTCCCTGGTGCCGTTGATTCTGCTGCTGAGGCAGAATATACCGCCAGAGGTACATTAAATACATTGCAAGAAAATATCCTTGCTGTTCGTAATGCCACAGTTGTTAGAGATACTGTCAACCAGAGAAGAACAGTTCGTTCTGTTCGTACTAACACTCGTCAAGTTGGTTGGTGGGATCCCCTGGCACAATCATTCTTGCTGGAAGAGCAAGGTGGTACATTTGTGACAGGTGTTGATATCTTCTTCGGTACAAAGGATACCAAGATTCCCATCTCAATGCAGATCCGTCCTATGGAAAATGGATATCCTACTAAGGACATCCTACCTTTCTCCGACGTTACTTTGAAACCATCTCAGGTTGAGGTATCTGATAACGCATCTATTTCAACTAGATTTACGTTCCCTGCACCTGTATACATTCCAGAATCAGAAGAGCATTGCTTCGTTCTGTTCTCTGACTCTAATGAATATAAGGTATGGATCTCACGTATGGGTGATATTGATATCACTGGTACACGAACGATCTCTGAACAACCATATGCTGGTGTTCTCTTCAAATCACAGAACGCATCCACATGGACTGCTGACCAGTATGAGGATTTGAAGTTCAACCTGTTCCGTGCATCATTCAATACCTCTGTCATTGGTACAGCAACGTTCACTAACTCTGAACTTGGTGCTGGTAATGATGGTATTAGTTCACTGACTGTCAATCCTATGATTACAGTTGAACCTAAGCAAACGTTGCAACTACCAACAGGTAATAGTTACAACTACACAATTGGTGCTCGTTTGATTCAGTCACCATCCAATGCTGAGGCAACTATTGAAGAGTTTGACTCTACATCTAACCCACAACTACTTACAGTTAAAGGTATTATTGGTACCTTTGAGCAAGGTTTCCTTGATGGTAATGGAAATCCATTCCAAGCATTGAAGTCTTCACAGTCTGTGGTTACATTTACACTGTCATCAACACCTACAAATGGTACCCCTGAGTCAGGTGACACATTGGTTGGTGCTAACAGTGGTGCTACTGCAACTATCACATCATTCGATCCTGCTGGTAACGGAACTATCGTTGCTAAGTTTGTTGATAAGGCATTCGATTCAAATGGAGAACAGTTAAACATTGCTGGTGGTAGTGTACAAGCACAGTACGCTGCTGGTGACGCTGTATATTCAGGTGACTCCTATACTGGTTATCCTGCAATCACACCTACTGTTCGTACAGAAGATAAGAAGGTTGTTATTATCCATCCTAACCACGGTATGCACAACAGATCTAACAATGTTAAGATCACTGGTGTTGCATCCGAGATTCCAGGAACAGAACTAACACAGTCACTATCTACTGTTGCAACTAGCATCGGTGTCAGTAACGCTGGATCCTTCCATAAGATCGTCAACGGCAGACCAATCAGTACAACTAATCCTGGTTATGTGAAAGTCACTGGTGGGCAAATGTCTATCCAACCTGTCGGCGCTATCCCTGGCACTGACGGTGGCACAGAAGCATGGAACGACATTAGCGAATTACTTCCTAGTGAAATTATTGCTTACTCTGCTATTAGTGATGACGGTCAGACAATCACCGTTGCTCCTTCTGGTAGAGGCGCTGGCGGCACTGCTGCTAGTGAGTGGCCAACAGGAAGTAAAGTTGAGTGTTACAACTTGGATGGTATTCCACTGACCGAGATCAACAAAACTCACACTGCAATTCAAGATCCTACTCTGGACTCTTACACAATTGTAACTACATCTGTTGCTAGTATTGGTATCAGGACTGGTGGTTATAATGTTCAGGCAACTAAAAACATTCCGTTTGAACTTATCACACCTACCATTCAGATCATGCAATTCAAGGAAACACCTATTGTTCCTTCAATGAATACCACAACTGGTACATCAATCGGTAATGGTTCTAGTATCGCTGACCAGGCATCGTTCGTTAACAACGGCGTCTATGATGAGATTCAATTGAATGAAGAGAACTACTATGAGACTCCTAGAATCATTGCTTCTCAGTTGAATGAGGACAACAAACTCGAAGGTAACAAGTCATTGACATTGAAAGTCAATATGAACAGCAGTCTTGACAACTTGTCACCTGTTGTTGACCTTGACCGCGTATCTGTGATCACAACATCTAACAGGATTAACACCTGGGAAGGTGGTGCTCAGGTGTTGGGTCTGCAATCTGAGATTAACCCACAAGGTGATGTATCCACACTACCTTACGGTGATCAGAATGATGCAGTTTACTTGACAAGAGTCGCAAGACTTGCTAACGTTTCAAGGTCTATTCGTTTGATGATCTCCATGCAAAGGTATGGTGATTCTAATATCGATGTCTACTATCGTATCCAGAAACCTGGTTCCGAGAAGCAGATGAGTGATATTGGATTTATCAAGATCCCTGTACCAGAAATTGGTGCAACCAATGTGAGTGAGAATGAGTGGGAAGACTTTGAGTACACAGTCGAAGGCGAGGAGTTCCAAGCATTCCAAGTCAAGATTGTGATGAAGTCTAAGAACCAAGCGAAAGTGCCACTGATCAAAGACCTTAGAGCAATTGCATTCGCATCATGAAGAGTGAGATTCCAAAATATATCCCTGTCGAGGGGGACGATAACAGAGGACTTTTTAGAGATAAAGATTCCAATGCTGTCCTCCTAAGGGACAAGGATATCTATGATAAATATATGCAGTCGTATTCGGAACGACAGCGTAAGAAGAATGAGTTTGCCACTTTACAAACAGAGGTAAATGAATTAAAATCTGATGTGTCCGACATTAAAAGTCTACTTATACAATTAATTAACAAAGGAGAGTAACTATGCCTGCTGATGTGCCCGAAGTTCAAGATGCTGCTGAACTGCTAGCAACATTCAAAGAACGCTACAATCGTCTTGCAAATGAAACGAAAGAGATGCAAGAGAAGATTCGACAGAATGAACAAACTGGTTTGAAACTTATGGGTGCTATTGAGACCCTTGAATATCTGAATCCTCCTGATGAAGACGAAGTAACAGAAACCGAAACAACCGAAGAATGACAAACAAGAGGACCTTCGGGTCCTCTTTTGTTTTAGGTATAAATAAACAAGAGACATCCTGACCCTGCTAGCGTTCATAAGCAATGGCAAATAGAATCCAATTAAGACGTGACGGCGCTCAGCAGTGGGCGAACGTCAATCCAATCCTTGCTCAGGGAGAACTGGGCATTGAACTTGATACATCTCGATTAAAGATCGGAGATGGCGTTACGCAATGGAACTCCCTTAAATATGAGAGACCGCTAGAAGCGGATTCTAACATTGCCAACACTCTCGTGAAGAGAGATGCTGATGGTAACTTTGAAGCAGGTGCTATTACTGGTACGCTGATTGGTAATGCTGCAACCTCAACCAGACTTGCTAACGCCAGAAACTTCACCTTGACAGGTGACATGTCTGGTTCTGCATCATTTGATGGTTCTGCTAACATCAACATCACAGCAGAACTGAACTTCCAACCTGGTCTTCCACACTACGATCCTAACGATCTAGATGCTCAGGCAACATATACTAGATTGACAATTGACTCTCGTGGTCGTGTTGTTACTGGTGACAATCCTACAACTCTGACAGAGTTTGGTATTGTTGACGCTCAGGCTTTGGATTCAAACCTGACTGCTATCACTGCTATCAGCACCATCGGTATGCTGACAAGAACTGGTAGTGGTACATATGCTACCCGTTCAGTAACTGGTGCTCCTGGTCGTATCCTGACCTCAAACGCTAATGGTCAGTCAGGCAACCCACTAGTTGATCTTGCTGATACTCCTGTTGTGGTTGGTTCCTATAACCCAACTGCATCTGTATCTCTTAATCAACCAGAAACTTCTGTCGCTGAGTCGAATAGTATTCACCAGACAGTTAACACAACAGACTTTACTGTTGATAGATATGGTCGTCTTACCTATGCAGTAACTGCTCCGATTTCTACGGCAAGAGAAGGTACGCTTCAACCCTTCTATGATAATGCTACTGCATATGTTAGATACGACAAAGTTAAAAATACGAATGATCGCCTGTATGAGGCTATCCTTGATATTAACGCTGGCGGCGGTGAACCGACACACACAGACACCTCCGATACAGGGTCTTGGAGATATCTCGGATCTGCTCTAATTCCTCAGAAAGGACTTGCTTCTTTCTCACAGGAAGATTTTGATGTTACTATCTGGGATGAGGCAAGTGATATCCAGGGTGGTTATGTTACCATCGCAGAACGTGGTGTTGACAACTTACAACTCCAAAACAATCGTATTGGTTTCGCTGACGGTAATACCGTAGAAAATTTTGAACTGGATCAAGAACTTACTGCAACCACTGGATACAGAGGATTCAATTATCTTAACTATCTTAAAGTTAATGATACGAGCGGTAATCTACTGTTTGGCGCTAATAATACGGGGGACAGCGGAGCTGGCGAACTTGATGTTAATGTACGGTCGTACTTCTCTGACCCTGATATTACTCTTGACGGTGTTCTTGACCAGAAACTGGATAAAACTGCTGATGGTGACTTAACCTTCCAGCACACTCAGAACACTGCTACCGATCGCACCCTGCTGATTAATGCTACCAATGCAGGTAGTGGTGATGCACTTATTAATATTACATCTGAAAATGATATTACAATCTCTGCTACTCATGTAGATAACAGAGTCAATGTAGAAGATTATCATTTCCAAGATAATGTTTTCTCTACAACCAACGCCACCATGGTGTTGGATCCTAACGATGATGATGACGTTACAGGTCTAGTCCAGATCCGTGGTGATCTACAAGTTGACGGAACAACCACGACTGTCAACTCAGTTACTACCACCATTCAAGACCCCATCCTGACCCTTGGTGGTGAGGATACTCTTACAATTGATGACAATAAGGATCGTGGTATTGAGTTTAGGTACTATGATTCACAGGAACGATTCGGATTCTTTGGTTGGGATGAAGACTATGCAAACGCTAACATATGGACTGGCACTGGCGGGTATCGGTTCCTCTACAACGCGACTAACACAAGCGAGGTTTATGCTGGTACAGACGCTCCTCTCATTGCTGGTAACCTCAGGCTCACAACAGACACAGGATCCACATCTACCACAACTGGCACCCTGGTAGTAACTGGTGGTGTCGGTATCTCCGAGAATGTATACATCGGTGGTACAGTTGACATTGCTAATGACTTAGATGTTAATGGTGGTGAGTTTGTTGTCACTGCTGCCAACGGAAACATCTACACTCAGGGTGATCTACAAGTTGATAGTAACGTTACTCTGGGTAACGCATCAACTGATACTGTCCTAGTTAACTCTGACACTACGTTTAAAGATGACGTAAGGATTGTTGGTCCTAACACTATCTTCTCTATTACTGACGGCACTGCTGAGAAGTTTGTCATTGATAGTGATAACGGTAACATTCATAGTGACGGTACACTTGACATTGACAGTGGAGTAACATTCAACAGCACATTAGACGTTGATGCCGCTGTTACTTTCAATAGCACACTCGATGTGGATGACGATTCAGTCTTCCATAATGACATTACTCTCGATACCACTGGTAAGTATTTCAAGATTACCAATGGCACCACCGATAAGTTTACTGTCCTGTCCACAAATGGCAACACTGACATTCGTGGTACACTTGACGTAGGTGCTGCCGTACATCTTGAAACTACTCTACAAGTTGATGGAAACATTACCCTTGGTAATGCTGCTTCCGATACCATCACTGTTAATTCGGACGCTACTTTTACCGACAACCTCACAGTCAACGAGGCGGTTGATTTCGATTCAACACTTAATGTTGATGATGCCGTTGATTTCAATTCTACTCTGGTTGTCGATGGTCAAACAACAATTTTTGACTCTCTGATCTTACAGAGTAACAATGAAGTTCTGAACATCAACAATGGTGCTGCTATCACGCAGTTCTCTGTTGACTTCGACAATGGTAATACAATCATTGGACGTGACGGTGCTGGAACAGGTACTCTTACAGTCCATGGTGATTCGACCTTCAATGACAATACCAGTTTTACAGATAACGTAACGATTGGTAATGCAAATACTGATACACTTACTGTTAATAGTGTGTCTCAGTTTACTGATGATGTAACTGTTGATGGTAGTCTGCTTGTTAATACAAATGCAACTATCGAAGGTAACTTGACTGTTAATGGTGTTACTACCACAGTCAACTCCACCGTTGTGACACTAGATGATCCTATCATCACCTTGGGTGGTGACACTGCTCCTACTAGCAATGATGCTAAGGACCGTGGTGTTGAGTTTAGATATTATGATTCCAGTGCCAGAATTGGATTCTTTGGTTGGGATGTTTCTGCTGCAAGATATGCACTGTATCATGCTGCAACCAATTCCTCAGAGGCATTCAGTGGTACTCGTTCGGGTATGGACCTAGGCAGTATCAAGTGTTTCGATGTTACCAATGCAACTAACTCAGCAACAGGTGCTCTGATTGTTGGTGGTGGTGCTGGTATTGGACTTGACCTCTATGTTGGCGATGACTTAGTTGTTGCTGATGATGGATCATTCGGTGGTGACGTTGACATCACTGGCACTTTGGATGTCACCGATGACTTCGCAGTCTCCAACAAATTTACAGTTGATGCACAGACTGGTAATACATTTGCTGCTGGTACGTTTGCTGCCAATGGTAATTGCACCTTTGGTAACGCACCAACTGATAGTCATACAATTAATGGTGTAGTCCAGTTCAATAATGAACTGACTTTCGTTAAGAGAGCAAACATCCGCAACCTGAAAGTTGCTACGGATGCTGCTAACTCGATCAGCACATCCTCTGGTAATCTGATTCTTGATTCTACTGGTGGTACTGTCAACATTACAGACAATGCTGACATTGATGGCGACCTTAATGTTGATGGTGATACTCAGATCGATGGCAATCTAACAGTTGACGGTAGTGCAACTATCGGTGATGCTGCTGGTGATGCTCATACTATTACAGGCACTGTCACCGCAAATCAACGGATTACTGCCAACGATGGTATCCACGTTAACGATCTCCGTCTCGGCACTACTAATGGAGACCGAGCAATTTTTGCAAATGGTGGATCGCTAGTCCTTGACTCATCTGCTAACAACGTCGCTGTCACTGCTAGTCTTGATGTTAGCAATAACCTGACAGTTGATGGTAACTCCACTATTGGTAATTCAGACGTTGATACTCTGACTGTCAATGCAACGTCAACATACAACGCTTCCATAACTTCACAGCAGATCACTGCTAAGAACGTTAGGATTGGTGTTGATGGTAACGGTGAAGTTAGTACCACATCAGGTAATCTGACAATTGACTCTGCTAGTGGCGAAACTATTATTGATGATAATGCCAGTATCACTGGAACACTTGACGTTACTGGTGCTACAACTATCACCGATAACCTGACCATCAATGCTGCTACTAGAACAGTTGCAATTCAAAATGGTGCAGGTGCTAACAAATTTACTATTGCAACTAGCACTGGTAATACACTGATTGAAGGTGATGTTGACATCAACGGTGCCACAGTTATTGATGACACCCTGAATGTAACTCAGGCAGTTGATTTTGATTCTACTGCAAATATCGATGGCGTTACAACCATCACTAATACTACTAACGCATCTACTGGTAATACCTTCTCTGCTTCTGGTGCTCTGCAAGTTACTGGTGGTGCGACGGTTGCCAAAGATTTTACAGTCGGAGAAGACTTCAAGGTCTATGGTGACTTTGAGGTAGATGGTAACGTTGTCCAGAAAGGTAACCAGGAATTCCGTGGTCGTGTTGAGTTCTCCAAGAATGAGAATCCAGGCAGTCTGAGTGCAAATGCACCTATCATGATCCCCAATGGTGGTCTTACGGTTGCAGAAGATAGTTTCATGGGTCAGAGTTTGTTCCTTGGACCTAATGCAGGAACAACTATCACTCTGGATGGTGTAAATGGTAATGTTGATATTAATGGTACCTTAGACGTTGCTGGTTTAACAACTCTTGGACAAGCAGCGATCAGTACGATTACAACAACTGGTGCTGTAACCATTGGTGGTACTACAACAGTTGGTGCTAACAAGTTTATCATCAACTCTGCAAGTGGTAACACTGATATTGCAGGTACTCTTGATGTTCTCGGAGCAACTATCATTGATGACATCTTCAATGTAACAGGTGCTGTGGATCTCGATAGCACTCTGAATGTTGATGGTGAGACTACACTTAACGATGCACTGACTCAGAATAGCACCTCACTGTTTAAGGACAACGTGGTCCTTCGTGGTGCTTCTAAGACTTTGAAGTTGCAGAATGGCAGCGGAACTGACAAGATTACACTTAACTCCACCACTGGTAATGCTGAGATCACTGGACTTTCAACTCTTGGAAGTCTTGATGTTACTGGCAACTCCACCATTGGTGGTACGCTGGGTGTTACTGGACAGATCACTGGTGATGTAACTGGTGACCTGACTGGTACTGCTGACAAGTCAAATCTGGTTGACGTTACTGACACTACAACTTCTAACCTTACTTACTTCCCTGCATTCGTTTCTACTAACAACGGATTCACTGAGGTCCGCACAGACTCTACTAACCTTACCTACAACCCAAGCACTAATACACTTACGGTTGATAACTTCAAATCAGTTACTGACTTTGAGATTCAAGGTAACTTGAATGTTACTGGTAACTTGACATTCTTCCAGTCGGAAGTTGGTAGTATCGCTAATCACGATACCGATGCTCTGACAGAAGGAACCGCAAACCTCTACTTCACTGATGAGAGAGTTGATGACAGAGTTAACGCTCTGATCACAGGTGGCACTGGTATCACTGCTACATATGATGATGCAGGTAATATCCTGACTCTGAGTGCAACTCAGGGTGACATCAATACTGACAACATCACAGAAGGATCTACTGCCCTATTCACCACTGCTGCTCGCACAAGGTCACACTTCACGTATGGCACTGGCATCGAGCATGATGGATCTGGCACTCTTTCTGTTACCCAATCTGATATTAATACTGATAATGTCACAGAAGGATCAACAAACATATTCTTTACGAACACTCGCGCTAGGGGTGCATTTAGTGCTGGTGGCGATCTGTCTTATAACGCTAGCACTGGCGCGTTTAGTGTAACCACCTTTAAGACTTCTGATGCTCGTAGTGCTGTTAGTGCTGGTGGCGATCTGTCTTACAATTCTGGTACTGGCGTCTTCTCTTATACCACACCTGACTCGGATGGTATTGTTGAGGGAAGTGCCAATCTTTACCACACTGCTGGTCGTGTTGATACTCGTATCGCACTTCAAGTTGGGGCAAACCTTGACCTGACTAATCAGGACACTGATGATCTGACAGAGGGCACTAACCTTTATTACACCAACGCTCGTGCTGATGCTCGCATTGCACTTCAAGTTGGTGCAAACCTTGATATTAGCAACCAGTCTACGAGTGACCTGGCAGAGGGCACTAACCTCTACTATACAAATGCTCGTGCTGATGCTCGTGCATCTGCTGCCATCACCGCTTTGGGTCTTGGTACTGCTGCTACAACAGCATCTACTGATTATGCAACTGCTGCACAAGGCGCACTCGCTGCTTCTGCTACTCAACCAGGAGATCTGGGCACTGCTGCTACTACTGCTGCAACTGATTATGCCACTGCCGCCCAAGGCACACTTGCTGCTTCTGCTACACAACCAGGAGATCTGGCAACCGTAGCAACCAGTGGTTCTTACAATGATCTTACTAACCTGCCTACGCTCTTCTCTGGTGCATATGCAGATCTGACTGGCAAACCAACCCTTGGCACTGCCGCTGCAACAGCATCGACTGATTATGCAACTGCTGCACAAGGTGCAACTGCTGACTCTGCACTTCAAGCAGAGACGATTGATCTTACTACCCTGAAAGCAGAAGTTGCTGCTGCAACTGACTTTGCTGACTTCCAGACCCGTATCGCCGCTCTCTGATAACCAATGGCCATTCCAACTTCTAAGGCAGAATTAAAAGAATACTGCCTCCGTAGACTGGGTAAACCAGTCTTGGAGGTGAATGTATCTGATGATCAGATTGATGATGCCATCGATTATGCTATTCAAAAGTTTCAAACATATCACTATGAAGGTGCTGAGAGAGTTTATCTAAAACATCTCTTTACTTCTGCTGAAATTGCTGCTGGTCGTACTAATACAGATACTACTGGTGCTGATGGTACTACTACTTGGTCTGAGCAAAATACATATCTAACAGTCCCAGATCATATTCTGGCAATTGAAGGTATGTTTGCTTTTACTGATAAAGGCACTCGTAGTATGTTTGATATTCGTTATCAGATGAGACTGAATGATCTGTATGACTTTACGTCTACACAGTTCTATCACTACTACATGATTCAGCAACACCTGTCTAGTATTGACTTCATGTTGGAAGGTCTGAAACCTATCAGATATAATAATGTTCAAGACAGAGTATACATTGATTTTGACTGGACTGAGGATGCACTCTCAGATCAGTATGTGATCCTTAAATGTTGGCGTGCTTTGGATCCAAACACTTGGACAGAAATCTACAACCAAATGTGGATGAAAGATTATGTTACTGCTAAAATTAAAAAGCAGTGGGGTCAGAATCTTACTAAGTTCACGAATGTCCAAATGCCAGGTGGTGTCACTCTGAACGGTGAGATGATTTATAACGATGCTGTTGAGGAATTAAAGATCCTTGACGAACAACTTCGTACTACCTGGGAAACACCTCCCCTAGACATGATAGGATGATATGGCACTTAACAGTTTCTTCACCCAAGGTACAACAGGAGAGCAGGGTCTCGTACAAGATCTCGTCGATGAGCAGATTAAAATGTTCGGCAAGAACGTGTACTATATCCCAAGAACGCTCGTCAAAGAAGATAGTGTCTTCGGAGAAGATACACTATCCAAGTATACAGGAGCATTTGAAGTCGAAGTATATTTGGAAGATGCTGGTGGTTTTCGTGGTGATGGCGATATCTTCGCTAAGTTTGGTGTCAGAATTCAAGACCAAGTTACCTTCATCTTATCTAAGCGACGGTTTACAGCAGCAGTAGATAATAACGCTACTCTGATTGTAGAGGGTCGTCCTAATGAAGGAGATCTGATTCACTTCCCTATGGTGGGTAAGACATTTCAGATCCAGTATGTAGAGCATGAACAACCTTTCTTCCAGTTAGGTAAGGTATACACATGGGGTTTACGTTGTGAACTCTTTGAATACAGTGATGAGGATATTGATACTGGTGTTGCAGAGATTGATGCTATTGAAGTCAATCATGCTAATGCTGTTGGTATGGTAATGGCCGAAGGCGGCACAGGTGATTATGCAGTTGGTGAGACTGTGACTGGTGCTGTTACTAATACAACCGCCGAAGTGAAGTCTTGGGATAATGCTACTAGAACTCTTATTGTTATCAATAGGAGTGGTAGATTCTCATCTGGTGAAACTATGACAGGAGACACGAGTTCTGCTGTCTGGTCTACATATACCTATAACACTATAAATAATGTGAACTCTGAATATGACCAAAACGTCGCCATCGAAACCGATGCTGATGCCATTATAGATTTCACACAAACCAATCCATTCGGTGAGTTTGGTAATAAAGGAGGCACAATCTAATGCTAGGAACTTATTCATATCACGGTATAATTAAAAAAACCGTGGTTGCCTTTGGCACGCTATTTAATAACATTGAGATCAGAAGATCCCAAGGATCCAAAACTGAGGTCATGAAAGTGCCTTTGGCATATGGACCCAAGGATAAGTTCTTAGCGCGTCTGCGTCAACTTGGTGATCTTACTACCAAGGATCAGGTACAGATTACTCTGCCTAGGATTGCATTTGAGATTCAAGCAATCACATACGATCCAACAAGAAAGTTATCACCCACACAGTATATCAGAAATACTACTGCCGCTGGTGCTAACAACAAGGGGTTCATGCCAATCCCATATAATATTAATTTTGAATTAGCAATCCTTAGTAAGAATCAGGATGATGCTCTTCAAATCATTGAGCAAATTCTACCATTCTTTCAACCAAGTTTCAACATCACAATGAACTTGGTACCAGAACTTGGTGAGAAGAGAGACTACCCAATTACACTGACAAGTATTGATTATGATGATCAGTATGAAGGAGACTATGATACTCGCAGAACTCTAATTTATACCTTACAGTTTGTTGCTAAGACATTCTTGTATGGTCCTGTACAGGATAACAGTGGTGAGATTATCACAAAGGCAATTGTGGATTACGCTACCGATTCTGTCAGAACAGCACCCAGAGAGGTGCGTTACACTGCTACTCCTGCATCCACAGTTGATAGAAACTCGGACGCAACAACTACGTTGTCGTTCGCGTGTGACGATAATGATGGAATCATCAAAGTAACGGATTCATCTGGTCTTGCTATTCATACGAATATTCAGATCGATGATGAAGTTATGCGTATCGCTAAGATCGATGGAGAACAGGTATTCGTTACTCGTGCTTGGTTGAACTCAACGAATGCAGCACACACTAACGGATCAGCGATTCATAGGATCACTGAGGCAGATCATGCCTTAGTTGATTCTGATGACAACTTCGGATTTAATGAACTATTCAGTGAATTTACAGATGGACTCTCACGAAACCCAACCACAGGCGCAGACGAGTAAGTATGATGGCATTGAGGATGCTCTCGATGTCAAAACTGAAATCGTCAAAGATGCAACACCAACACCTGTTGCTGAGGTAGAAGTAACTACTTCCACCAAAGAACAATTAAAGAAAGACTATGAGTATACTCGTGGGAATCTTTACTCTCTGATCGAGAAAGGTCAAGAGGCAGTTGATGGCATCCTTGAACTAGCACAAGAGTCAGATCAACCAAGAGCATTTGAAGTTGCTGGACAGTTGATCAAACATGTGGGTGATGTTGCTGACAAACTAATTGATCTACAAAAGAAGGTCAATGATATTGAAGCACCAACTAAAACCAAAGAGGTTACTACAACAAACAATACTATGTTTGTAGGTAGTACGGCAGATCTTGCTAAGTTTCTAAAAGCGCAGCAAGATAAATAATAAAAACAACCAAGTAGTATAACCATGGATAGAGTTCGTGTACTGGCTACTGAGGTAACCCTCAGTGCAGCAACCAATCTAGGTAAGGCGACCGCTGTTCGTGTTGTCAATGACACCGCCGCCACCATCGTCTTAGTTATTGATGATGGTCCTGTTGTAACTGAGCGTGGAGACGGCACTAAGTATGTCGCTCTCGGATCTCGCAATGCTAGTATCGAGGCGGGTGGTGTTGTCTACTTGGAAAAAGATCCACTCGAAACCATCGATGGCGCTGGTCTGAAATGTACAAAAGTAGCACGTCAGTAACATGAATTTTTTCAAAGAAGAAGAATCAGATCGTCTCAAAGATAGACGCATGGAGCGCGGTGGTGTTGGTGGTAACCAACGTTACAACAAACCAATTAGTAACACACCAAATACCTTTGGTAAGAAAAAACCAAAGTATGATGGTATGTCTGCACTTGAAAAAGTGAAAGCAGATATCCGTGCTAAGCATGGTAAAGGTGCTATCAAAGAAGACGCCAAGATGGGTAAGCAGTCAGATGAGAAACTGGCAGCGTTGCACAAGCAAGTTAGTAGTGCAGATCAGAGTCTCCCCTCTAATCAGTTCATGTTGAAGAGAGTCACTAAGGAAATGAATCGTAGAAAGAAAGCAACTAAGACTGAGGGTTATGCCCCTGGTGATGTTGATCAGAAAGTCGGTGCTGTAACTCCTATCCCCAAGAAGGATCAGGATGATGCTCGTGCAAGAATCCTTGCTAAGGCAAAGGCTAAGCGTGCTGCACGCTTGAAGAGTGAAGGAGTGATCGTTGAAGGTAAGAAGAAGTGCGGTTCATGTAAGGGTAAAGGATGTTCTAAGTGTAAGGACAAAGGTTACCTGGTAACCCATGATTGTTCACAAAAGATCGAACATGCTGAGTGGGGTATTGGTGAGTGTATCTCTGAGATGCATACACTAGATGAGCAGGGTAACATTACTCACTATGATATTCTCTTTGAGCATGGTGTAGAACAGAACGTTCCTGTTGAGTTTCTAGTCACACTAGAATCTGCAATGCACGAACATGCTATCAACGATGAGAAGAATGAGATTGTAGAGAAGAAAGGTCTGTGGGCAAACATCCACGCCAAGCGTAAGCGTGGTGAGAAACCTGCTAAGAAGGGTGATAAGGATTATCCTGAAACTCTGAAAGTAGAAAGTGCTCTGGATGAGCGTGCTGACATGTGGCATCCAGATCCTGAGAAGGATAAGAAACTGGGTGGACCTGGTGCTAATGCTCGTGCCCGTGAAGATAGTGCTGCTAAATCTAAACCTAAGGCAGATCCTAAGAAACTGAAAGATGGTGAGTCCTACATGGACTACTCCAAGCGTCAGAAGGCAAGCAACGGTGGCAAAACTGTCAGCACTAGACACAACACCGCTGTTGGTAGATTAGCAGCGAAAGGTGCTAAGACTGGATCTGGTGCAAAACCAAAAGAGCGTAAGCGCGACAAGATTGGTAGAGCACTCGGCAATGCACTGGATCGTGTTGCTGGTATCAAGAAAGAGGGTAAGACCTACAAACAGTTCTGTATTGAGGCTAGTGATCATGGCTGAAAAATTAGATAATGGCACATACAAGTGCCCTTATTGTGGATTGACATCCCCAAGAAACCATCAACGTCCTAAGACTTGGATGGAAAAGCATGAAGCAAACTGCCCTAAAAGACCATGATCAGTTTTAAACAATACATTTTTGAGGCAAAGAATTGCCCCGAAGGAACTAGTTACTGTAACAAGTGTGGGTCTTGTGTTCAGAAGACCTGCGATCAAAAGAAAGCCGAGAAGGTGGTGAAAGAAGATGCTGTTGCTAATAAGAAGCAGCAACTTCAAAAGAAGCAACTGATGATTAATCGTCAGAAACTGCAACTTCAAATGAAGGCCATCACTAAGAAGGATGCTTCTCAGGACATGAGCATGAAAGAGAGTAAAGAGAAGAAGGAGAAGAAGATCCCAAAGGGATACCATCGTATGCCTGATGGATCCCTAATGAAAAACTCTGACATGAAAGAAAGTGCATGGCAGCGTAAGGAAGGTAAGAACAAAGAAGGTGGTTTGAACGAGAAAGGACGTAAGTCTTATGAACGTGAGAATCCTGGTTCTGATCTGAAAGCACCTCAACCTGGTGGTGGTCCACGCAAGAGATCATTTTGCGCTAGGATGGGTGGGAACAAAGGTCCTATGAAAGATGAAAAAGGTCGTCCAACTCGCAAAGCATTGGCGCTAAGAAAGTGGAAATGTTAGGATTCTATATTATATTCGGTGTCATACTTTGTCTCATATGTTATGCTGGCACCGAAGAAACCATGCGTCTCTTTGCTTTTATTGATATTCATATTAGATACAGTTTTGTTAAATTAAAATTATATTTCTTAAAGCAAAAGATAAAGCGTCAGTTAAGTAAAGATCTTGGGGACTACTCAAAACTAATTAAGGAAATTAAAGATGACCAACGATAAGGAACTGTCGGATCTCAAAATTGAGAGAAAAGAATGTCCTAAATGTGGTGCTACATGGATCAACGGTCAACACCGTTGGTCAACAGGTGCTATGGGTAGCGAACTAGACCTGGCAGGTTTGGTATGCAATAACCTAGGGGATCAAACTTGCATCAATCCCATACAAGGTATAGAGGGTGGTGATACGTGGGAAGATAGATTTGCGACTATACATAAGTTAGATAGAGAGAAGCGTGATGAATTCGAGGCTGAATAAACGTGTTGGTCCTCTGACACAGAAGGAGCGCGAAGAACATCAGATGCTTATGTTATCTCTTCGTGCTAGAATTCAAGAACTTCGCGAGCAAGATCAATGATGTTGCAGTTTGCTAGGTTCTGTGGAACAGTATTAAATAACCCATGGGGATGTGGACTATTGGCATGGTGCCTGGTCTTCGTTCCCATTATTGGTATGTGGGCAGTACATACTTATGGGTGGCAACATTGGGAACCATTTCATAGGAGTCACAAGTGAGAGTTGGATTAGTAGGTTTGGGTAAGTTGGGTCAGAATATATGTAAGCAACTAATTGATAATGATGTTGAAGTTTATAGTTATCACACAGACCGTCCTACACAAGATGAAGTGTATGAACAAGGCAATCTAACTGGTTACGTTACGTCATTAAAACTACTAAGAAATAAAATCAAATTTGACACAAATATACATATTAGTGTAGGTGAAAAACCAGGTCTTTATATATTAACAGATAACTCATTCGATGAGTTAGTATTACATTGCGATCCCAGTGATGTAATTATTGATTACACAGACCATAATGATGGTGTAGATAGAAAAACATACGCTGAAAAACTAGGAGTAAGTTATATCCATGGTGGTCTTTACGGTCACAAATATGCAATCCTTTCTTGTCAAAATGTCCTTAGCATTCTCTCATTAAATGGATCACGAAGAGGAACACGATTATGACTATCAAGTATCACTCAGAATAGCAGATGTATATGCCCTGCATGACTGTGTTTGCGAACGTCTTAGGATGTGGGCAGGCGGTGAAGCAATGCAGCAAGAACACTTATATTATTTGAGAGATTCTCTCTATCGTATTATTCTAGAAGACAGGTTTGAAAATTTATGAAATTTGAATTAGATATGGATGACTACTCTATCATCCTCAATGCGCTACACTATTATAAAAAAGTAGAGAAGCGTGGCAACTTCAAACAATACAATGAAGATCGTGTCAATAAGTTGAGAGACAAGATGGCATATCAATTAATACCCAGTGAATATTGCGAACCTGAATAATGAATTTATTACTACGTCCTCTTGATAATGCTAACGACCCTGTGTGGTCTGTAATCATATGTGTAATGCTTGCTGTTGCAGGTGCGTTGTTCGTAGTCATATACATACTAAGAGAAGCATTTGCGGAGTTAGAAGATGGCAGCAATGGTGCCCCCAAGCAGGAAGAGTTGTTACAACTTCCGAGTGACGGAGATCAATCGTGTTCTTGATGGCGATACTATCGATGTCACTATTGACCTCGGGTTTGATTTATACAAGAAAGAAAGAGTTAGAGTTGCAGGCGTTGATACACCAGAGAAAAGAACGAGAAACTTAGAGGAGAAGGCTCTTGGGATCGACGCAACCAACTGGCTCAAAGCGAAACTCGAAAGCACTTTGGCTGGTGACGATGAGTTGTCTGTTAGGACTGAACTTGTTGGTGGGACTGGGAAATATGGCCGTCTTCTGGGTTGGCTTTACATCGGGGATGCAGATGTGTCCCTCAACGAACAAATGATTGAAGAAGGATATGCTCACGCCTATGATGGTGGCACTAAGGATATGAATCTAGAAAAACTGAAAGAGATTCGTAGAGCACACGGTACGTTGGTGGAATGAAATGAGCGATCAGATCTATCTTGGCAATCCTAATCTAAAAAAAGCAAATGTCTCTCAGGCATTTACACCAGATCAGGTTGAAGAGTATGTAAAGTGTAGTAAAGATCCTGTATATTTTATCAAAGAATATATCAAGATCATCTCACTTGACAAAGGTCTGATCCCCTTTACCATGTATGACTTCCAGGAGGACATGACCAGGAAGTTCCATGCTGAACGATTTAATATTGCAAAACTACCACGGCAGTCAGGTAAGTCTACCATCGTTACCTCATACCTGCTGTGGTATGTGCTGTTTAATGATAATGTGAATGTGGCGATCCTTGCTAACAAAGCAGCGACTGCTCGTGAGATGCTACAACGATTACAACTAAGTTATGAAAACCTCCCCAAATGGATGCAGCAAGGTATCTCCCAGTGGAATAGGGGGAGTCTGGAATTGGAGAACGGATCTAAAATTATGGCTGCTTCTACTTCGGCTAGCGCCGTTAGGGGCATGTCTTTTAATGTCATTTTTCTGGACGAATTCGCGTTTATTCCGAACCACATTGCTGATCAGTTCTTTTCATCTGTCTATCCTACTATATCTTCTGGTAAAAGCACAAAGGTAATTATCATCTCTACCCCACACGGGATGAATATGTTCTACAAACTCTGGCATGATGCTGAGAGGGGTAAGAACGAATACACAACCACAGAAGTTCACTGGTCAGAAGTTCCAGGAAGAGATGATCACTGGAAAGAACAAACGATTAAGAACACATCGGAAGAACAGTTCCGAGTTGAGTTTGAATGTGAGTTCCTAGGATCTGTTGATACACTTATCTCTGCTTCTAAACTTCGTACCATGGTGTACGATGAACCTATCCAGAGAAACAAAGGTTTAGATATATTTGAAGCAGCGCAAGAAGAACATCAATATGTAATTACAGTTGACGTAGCGCGTGGAGTAAGTAAAGATTACTCAGCATTTACGATCATCGATACTACCACAATACCATATAAGATGGTAGGTAAGTATAGAAATAATACTATTAAACCTTTATTGTTCCCAAACATCATACATCAGGTTGCGACAGCATACAACCACGCCTACGTGCTCTGTGAGGTGAATGATATTGGTGGGCAGGTAGCAGACATTTTACAGTTTGATTTAGAGTATGATAACTTACTGATGTGTGCCATGAGAGGTAGAGCAGGTCAGGTAGTTGGTCAGGGATTCTCTGGGAACAAGACACAGATGGGTGTCAAGATGTCTACCACAGTTAAGAAGACAGGATGCTCTAACCTCAAAGCACTGATTGAAGATGATAAACTATTACTATCAGACTATGATGTGATTGCTGAGTTGACTACTTTCATTCAGAAAGGTCAAGCATGGGAAGCAGAAGATGGATGTAATGATGACCTCGCTATGTGCCTGGTGATGTTCTCATGGTTAGCAACATCAGACTATTTCAGAGAGTTGCATGACAATGACGTGCGTCATAGAATGTACATGGAGCAGAAGGAAGCGATCGAAGCAGACATGGCACCATTCGGATTCATTGATGATGGGACTGAACCAGAATCATTTGTAGACAACCAAGGTGATAGGTGGCATGTTGATGAGTATGGTGATATGGCATACATGTGGGATTATAGATGAACCTAGAAGATGAGTTTGAACTAGAACATCTATTACTAACTCAAAGACGTTGTAGAGTATGTGGCAAGACGAAAGATCTTCTTGATGGTTTTTATCTAACACGAAAGGATAGAGGTAACATTCCTAGTGCGTATGCATATGAATGTAAAGAGTGTACTATAAGAAGAGTATCTAAATCAAGAATTACAGATAGTACAAAGTACGAATACCCTGACTGGTAGTAGGTTCACGTCCGAGTTCCCCAGTGAAAAGGTGCATTATTCTAAATAATAATAGCATCCATTGAACTTCACAGGAGAACCAAGCAAGATGGCCAACACACAGATTTCACCAGGTGTATTGGTTCAGGAAAGAGATCTTACTAACACTATTAACGCAACGATCGATAACGTTGGCGCTATTGTTGGTACTTTTTCCCAAGGACCCGTTGAAGAGATCGTAAGCATCTCTTCCGAAAGAGAACTCATTCAAGTATTTGGTGAGCCAAACGAGCAAAACTACGAATATTGGTTTAGTGTCGCACAGTTTATGCTGTATGGCGGTACCTGTAAGGTAGTCCGTGCAGACAACTCTGCATTGAAGAACGCGATTGACACTGCAATCTTTACGCAGACAATCTTCTCAGCAGTTGACGTTACGTTGTCTGTTCAGAACGCTACTGGATTTGATGTCAACGATTTGCTGCTGATTGACGCAGAACTTCTGTCAGTCACTGCTATCACAGGTAACGATCTAGATGTTCTCCGTGGTCAGAACGCTACCGCCAACACGTCACACGCTGGTGGTTCACAGATCACCCAGATCAAGACAGTCTCTGGTGCAACTTCACCCCTTAACCAAGGTGGTACGCTTGCTGCTAGTGCTACTACACTCACCGTTACTTCTAACGCTGCACTCACCGCTGTAACGAACTCATACATCCAAGTGGGTGATGAGATCCTGCAAGTTACTGGTATTTCTGGTAACGATCTTACCGTTAGCCGCGCACAACTTGGTTCAACTGCAACTGCTCATACTGATGCAACTGCTGTTAATCTGTTAGTTGTTAACGTCAACCAGACCAGAATTAACGAGCAAACCAGCACTGGTGTTACTCCTCCTAAGATCAATAACATTGATACTTACGAAGCAACCACCGAGTATGCTGCCAACAACTGGAAGTTTGCTGCACGTACTCCTGGTACTTATGGTAACAGCATTCGCGTCGTAATGACTGATGCTGGTCCTGATCAAGTTCTGTTCCTTTCCGAGCCTGGTCCTTCTGCTGCTGAGTGGCAGATGCTTCCTGGTAAGCACATCTCTTTCTCTGCCTCTTCGATGCAGGGTCAGATTTTCAGTTACTCCTTGGTTCTTGAACTCAAAGCAGGCGCTGACCTGGTTGGTAAGTTCAAAGCAGATAACTTCTTTACTGCTGACAGTGGTAACGTCACTGGACGTATCCTCGCATACGAACCCAAGACTCGTACACTCGAACTGACTGTTGATTCTTCTGCTTCTGGTCACATCGATGTCGATATGGTTCTCACCGAACTTGCCGATAACGGTGGTTCACCTGGTTCTGCAACTGGTAACACCGCTAAGCCTACTTTGGTTCAGCGTCGTCTTACTGTTGTTAACGATGAAGGCGCAACTGCTTTCAGCAAGAACATCGTAATCAAAGATTCCAGCACACTCAACGGTGTCATCAACGATGGCGACAATGTTACTATTCTTTCTACCGAAAGTGAGTACATTTCCAGAGTGTATGGAAACAATCAGAAGTGGTCAAGTCTAGCACCACGTCCTGGTACTAGTGTATGGGCAACTGAGCGTGGTGGTTTCCGCGACTTGTTCCATATCTTGGTTCTGGATGGCGACGGTGGTATCACTGGTACCCCTGGTGCAATTCTTGAAAAGTTCACTGATGTGTCCAAAGCAGCAGATGCTAAGACACCCCAAGGTTCTACCCTGTATTACAAGGATGTCATTAAGGCACAGTCCGAGTACATCTTCTGGGGTTCCCACGAAAATACACGCATCTTCGACATTAATCCTGCACTGACAGGTGACATGGGAGATAACGTGTTGAACAAGAAGTTTGACTTGTTCAAGAATGACTACTCCATCCTTTCCTTGGATGATCCTACTGGCACAAGTCTGCTGGCACAACCTCTGGTTAACACCAAGAACACCTCTACCTTGAAGTATCAACTTCGCGGTGGTGCTGATGGTTATAGTGCTGAGCGTGACAAGTTGTTCGATTCTTACGATCTGTTCTCTGATCCTGAGACCGAAGAAATTGATTATGTGATCATGGGACCTGCAATGAGCGACGGTGTTGACTCTGTTGCCAAGGCACAGAAGATGATCGACATTGCCGAGGTTCGCCAAGACTGTCTCGCATTCGTTTCTGCCCCTCGCGATGCCATCATTGGTGTTGCTAGCAGCAGAGAGATTGTTAGCAAGACTGTTGAATTCTTTGATCAACTGTCTTCTAGTTCCTACGTTGTCTTTGACAACAACTACAAGTACATCTATGACAAGTACAACGACGCCTACCGTTACGTTCCTTTGAACGCTGACATCGCTGGTCTCGTTCTTGACACTGCTGTTGAAGCAGAACCCTGGTTCTCTCCTGCTGGTTTCACCAGAGGTCAGATCCGTAACGCTGTCAAACTTGCATACTCTCCTCTGAAAGAAGAGAGAGATTCACTCTATGCTGCACGAATCAACCCAGTTGTTGCTTTCCCTGGCGAAGGCATTGTACTCTTCGGAGACAAGACTGGTATGGCAACTGCATCTGCATTCGATCGTATCAACGTTCGCCGTCTCTTCCTGGTAATCGAAAGAGCAATTAGTGATGCTGCTAAGAATCAACTGTTTGAAATCAACGATGAGTTCACTCGTCAGTCTTTCAACGACATTGTTGATCCTTATCTCAGAGGTGTTCAATCACGTCGTGGTGTTGAAGATTATCTAGTTGTTTGCGATGCAACCAACAACCCTGATGATGCTATTGATCGTGGTGAGTTCTTCGCTGAGATCTTCGTGAAGCCCACGCGCTCCATCAACTTCATCACACTTCGCTTCACTGCTACTCGCACTGGCGCATCCTTCGCTGAAATCGTAGGTTGATTAAGTGGGGAGGGCAACCTCCCCTTTCCCCATTTCGTAATGTCATTCAATTAATTATTCTTCCCCAGGAGAAACCCCCAAAATGACAAGTCCAATTAGAAGAAACAATAGAAAGAGGAATCCCTCTAACAGAAATGGTGTGCAGTCAGATGCCAATCTGATGCAGTTTAGGAACAACATTCAGGATCTTGCGAGACCTAATCTGTTCCAAGTGACTCTGCAATTCCCTAGTTTTGATGGCAACCCCAACAATGGTGGCGGTGGTGCTAACAAAAAAGGTAGAGGAGAGCGTAAGAGTGGTAACACTTCAATGGCCGAGCGTTCAACATTCTTGGTGAAAGCAGCAAACTTGCCTGCATCCACTATCGGTGTTGTTGAAGTGCCATTCCGTGGTCGTCAATTGAAGATTGCTGGTGACAGAACCTTTGAACCATGGACTGTTACTATCATGAACGAAGAGACCATGGCGCTGCGCGAGCACATGGAAAGATGGGCAGAGTACATGCAGCAGAATCAGTATAACTACCAGTCTGCTGATTCCATTGCCGACTATCAGGCAAGTGCAACTGTCGATCACCTTGACAGACAGGGTGAGTCAAACGGTTCATATCGTTTTGAAGGTATTTGGCCTTCTAACATCTCTGCAATTGATCTTGCATGGGATAGCAATGATACCGCTGAGGAGTATACAGTTGAATTCCAGGTTCAATACTGGGAGAAGACTGATGACTCTAACATGTCTCATGGTAAGCGTAAGAGAAACAACCGTAACCGTAACAAGCGCGGTAGAGGTCAGTCCGCTGGTTGATTAGAAACCACATAGTTGAAACTGCTAAATAGTATTTGAAGTAATTACTTTCAATTGATGTCTCAACTATTTGGTTATTCGTTAGATCGAAAGAAGGGTCAGGCAACTGGTCCTTCTTTTGTTCGTAAAGAATCAGACGACGCTGCTCAACCAATTTCTGCTGGTGGGCACTTCGGACAATATGTTGAGATGGGTGACGCTGCTAACAAAGCAAGCGAAGCAGATTTGATCGGTAGATATCGCGAGATGTCTTTGCATCCAGAAGCGGATGCTGCTATTAATGATGTTGTCAACGAAGCGATTGCTGGGGATCTGAATGATCACCCCGTGGATATTGACCTCCAACACTTGAAAGTCTCTCAGACTCTGAAAAACAGAATCCGAGAAGAGTTCGTTAATGTTCTAGTGCTTCTAGACTTTGATAGAAAAGCATACGATATCTTCCGTAGGTGGTATATCGATGGACGCTTGTTCTATCATAAGATGATTGATACTAAGAACCCTGCTGCTGGTATCACAGAGTTAAGGTATATCGATCCACGCAAGATCAAAAAGGTTGTTGAATTTGACAAACCTAAGGATCGCGCACAACTCATTGACCCACAGATCACATCGATTGTTCCTAAATCGATTGAGTATTATATCTACTCACCGAAAGGTCTGAAAGGATATGAGAACAACGGGATCAAAGTTGCACCAGATGCTATCACATACTGCCACTCTGGTCAGTTGGATATGCAACGCAACTATGTGCTATCCCATCTTCACAAAGCAATTAAGGCACTCAATCAACTTAGAATGATTGAGGATTCTCTGGTCATCTATCGTTTGTCCAGAGCACCTGAGCGTAGAATTTTCTACATCGATGTGGGTAATCTGCCTAAGCAAAAGGCAGAGCAATACCTCAGAGAGGTGATGTCTCGCTATCGTAACAAGTTGGTGTATAACGCTGACACTGGTGAGATTCGTGATGACAAAAAGTTCATGTCTATGCTGGAAGACTTCTGGTTGCCAAGACGTGAAGGCGGACGCGGTACTGAGATCACTACACTGCCAGGTGGACAAAACCTAGGTGAGTTGGAAGATGTCAAGTATTTCCAGAAGAAACTGTATCGCTCACTCAACGTACCTGAGTCACGTTTAGAATCTGAAAGCAGTTTCAATGTCGGTCGTAGTGCCGAGATCACAAGAGACGAAGTTAAGTTCCAGAAATTTGTTACACGACTTCGCAAAAAGTTTAGTGATCTGTTTAGTGATCTTCTGAGAACTCAACTTGTTCTCAAAGGTGTCATCACACTTGATGAGTGGGATGATATGAAAGAGCACATCCAGTATAGTTTTATCGCTGATAACTACTTTGCTGAGATGAAAGAGAAGGAGGTGATGACAGAACGTCTCGCACTTCTTCAACAAATGGATCCTTATGCTGGTAAGTATTTCTCTCTGGAATACCTACGTCGCAACATCCTCAGGCAATCTGATGCTGAGTTCCAAGAAATCGACAAGCAGATGCAGGAAGAGGTTGAGGCTGGTCTGATTGTGTCTCCTGCTGAGATGCAACAGATGGAAAAAATGCAAATGGAAATGTCTCTGATGCCACCCGAACCTGAGCAGGAAGAGGAGCAGGGATTAGATCCAAAAGATTACGAAAAAGGAAACATCTAAATAGTAATAGTATTAATTAACATTATGCCTTCCCAACCTTCTCTTGATATCGTTAATGCATTGTTTGCTGGTCAGAAAGATCTTTCTGATTATGTGAACACACAGATGCAAACACTCGCTCTCGATAAACTCGATGGTATGAAACAAGAGGTTGGCGCAGCAATGTTCGCAGCACCCGAAGAGGGTCCTGAGAATACTGAGCAACCAGAGGACGCTGTACCCCCCGATCAAACCGAAGAGGAACCAACTGATGAAACTGATAACGGAGACAATTGAAGACGCTAAGGTCGTAATTACCGAAGGTAAGAACGGCAAGCGTAGCACCTGTATTGAAGGTGTATTTCTTCAAGCCGAAATCACCAATCGTAATGGTCGTATGTATCCCATGCGTACCATGGAACGTGAGGTTGAGAAGTATAACGAGTCTTTCGTAAAGACTGGTCGTGCTCTCGGTGAGTTGGGTCATCCTGACGGTCCTACTATCAACCTTGATCGTGCATCACATTTGATTACTTCTTTGAGAAAAGAGGGTAACAATTTTATTGGTAAGGCACGTTTGCTTGAAACCCCTATGGGTAAGATTGCAAAACAACTTCTAGATGAAGGAGTCAAACTGGGTGTTTCCTCACGCGGTCTGGGTTCTATCAAAGAAGAAAATGGTATCAAAGTAGTTGGCGAAGATTTTATGCTTGCTACTGCTGCTGATATCGTAGCAGATCCTTCTGCTCCTGAGGCATTTGTCAATGGAATCATGGAAGGAAAAGAATGGGTTTGGGCAAATGGATCAGTTGCTGAGTCCACCATCGACCAAATCAAGAAGAGAATTGACAATGCTGCGGCAAGTCAATTGACAGAAAGAAAGATTTCCGCGTTTTCAGAATTTCTGAAAAATCTGTAATCATAAATAATTAGAGCAATCACTCAATTCGTAGCATTAAGGAGACCCCAATGTCTGACAAGATTGAAACAACACTAGATGAATCGAGCGTCACTGCTGGCGCTAAGGCAGCAGATCCTCAGGGCAAATTGTCCGATGAAGGTAGCGGTCTCGGCGGCGTACAGGATCTGGGAGGACCAACCCCTCAGAACTCGAAGCCTGATGACGAAAGTAACAAGTACAAAGTCATCGGTAAGAGTGCATCTGCACCTACCACAAAACCTTCTGATGCATCTGCATCCCAAGGCGGTTCCATTAAAAAGGAAGATGCCGAGGTAGAAGGTGAAGAAGTGATTGCTGAGGAAGAAGTAGTCGAAACAATGACTATCGATCTTTCCGCTGATGTTGCTGCTCTGACCGAAGGTGAAGACCTGAGCGAAGAGTTCAAGCAGAAAGCAGCAACCATCTTTGAAGCGGCAGTTGTTTCCCGCCTCAATGAAGAACTGAATCGTATCCATGGTGATTACGCTAAGGTTCTTGAAGAAGAAATTGAAACCGTCAAGTCTCAACTTGCCGAACAAGTAGACGAGTATCTGTCGTTTGCTGTCAGCAAGTGGGCTAAGGACAACACGCTCGCCATTGAGCACGGTATCAAAACCGAAATGGCAGAGAGTGTTCTGACTGGTCTCAAACAGGTTTTCGTCGAGAATTTCATTGATCTTCCCGATGAGAAAGTTGACTTGGTTGACGAAATGACCGAGCAACTTGATATTATGCAGACTAAACTCAACGAACAGATCGAAGAGAACGTTGACCTCTCGAAAGAGGTTGGCGGTTATATCAAGAATGGGATTGTGAGCGAACTGAGCGAAGGACTGTCACTTTCACAACGTGAAAAGTTGGCATCTCTTGCTGAGGGAGTTGAGTTTGATGATGAAGAATCCTTCCGTGGGAAGGTTACGACACTTCGTGAGTCGTATTTCTCTACCAAGCCCGAAGTGACTACTGTCACCGAAGACGTTCAGGTTGAGAACGAGGTCGTAGGTGAGGCAATGTCCCACTACGTCCAAGCACTTTCCCGCTGGGCTAAGTGATAAATTAAGGATCCACACTAACCCTATTAAGTATTAAAGCAAATGTTCAATTCCGAATCTTTGCAGGAGAAGTGGGCACCCATTCTGGAACATTCTGAGATCTCTAACATCTCTGATAAGTACAGAAAGGCCGTCACCTCCATCCTGCTCGAAAACCAAGAGAAATTCCTCCGTGAGGAATCTGGAATGCTCAACGAAGCATCCCCAACGATGTCTGCTGGCACAGCAGGTTTCTCTGGTAGCAGCACCGCCACAGGTCCTGTTGCAGGTTTCGACCCTGTTCTGATCAGTCTGATCAGACGCTCCATGCCCAAGTTGATCGCCTATGATATTGCTGGCGTTCAACCGATGACTGGACCTACTGGTCTCATCTTTGCCATGCGTTCACGCTATGGCACTAACCGTACTGCTGGCGCTGAGTCCTTCTTCAATGAGGCGGACACAGAGTTCTCTGCTGAGAACGCAGCATCGAACCTCGGTCGCACCGCTCAGAGTGGAAGCAACCCTGGTCTGCTGAACGACAGCGGCACCTACACCGTCTCTGACGGTATGCCGACTGCTGAGAGTGAGGCACTGGGCGATGCCGCTGGCAACGCCTTCGCAGAAATGAACTTCTCGATCGAGAAGGTCACTGTGACTGCCAAGTCACGCGCTCTGAAAGCAGAGTATTCGCTCGAACTCGCCCAAGACCTGAAAGCAGTTCATGGTCTTGATGCTGAATCTGAGCTTGCCAACATCCTCTCAACAGAGGTTCTTGCCGAGATCAACCGCGAGGTGGTACGTACCGTCTATCGCATTGCTCGCCCTGGCGCTCAGAACAACACAGCAACTGCTGGCGTATTTGACCTTGACGTTGATTCCAACGGTCGCTGGTCAGTTGAGAAGTTCAAAGGACTCCTCTTCCAAATCGAACGCGATATGAACGCGATTGGTCACGAGACTCGTCGTGGAAAGGGTAACATCCTCATCTGTTCTGCTGACGTTGCTTCGGCACTGTCCATGGCAGGTGTTCTGGATTACACCCCTGCTCTCTCTGGTAACAGCAACTTGCTTCCAGACGACAACAGCAGCACACTGGCAGGCACCCTGAACGGTCGCATCAAGGTCTATGTTGACCCTTATTCCGCTAACGTAAGTGATCGTCACTTCTACGTTGCTGGTTATAAAGGTTCTAGCGCCTATGATGCTGGACTCTTCTACTGCCCATATGTGCCCCTGCAAATGGTTCGCGCCGTTGGTCAGGACACATTCCAGCCCAAGATCGGCTTCAAGACCCGCTACGGCATGGTCGCTAACCCATTCGCAGAAGGAACAACACAGGGGAGTGGTGCTCTTACTGCAAATGCTAACCGCTACTACCGTCGTGTGCTGGTTGACAACCTCATGTGATCCATTAGGTTACACACAACACTCAGGACCCCATCGGGGTCCTTTTTTAATGTCTAGTAATATTTGCTGATTCCCACACGAGAAGGGCGTTTGAGGTTGGCACTTATGTTAAATAGAATTATACTGAACTTGACTCCCATGCCAAGGTCCACCATGTTGAAGACCGATCTGCTTGCCAGATTATACAAAGAGAAAACCAAATTATACGAAGGCGAGTTTCGGGAGGAACAAACTGAGGAATGGCATCACGGTGCCCACTTCGCGTATAGTAGACTATTGGATATCATTAGCGAGTACCGACAATGAAAGACCTTGACTTCATCGATGACCTGTTGACCATGCCCGAAGAACCTTCAAAATCTAAAAACATCACTGATGCTGATGCCAAAGACTGGGAAGACTTCTGGAATGGTGAAGAAGAATAAACCATAACCCCCTTAATGTGATGCTATTTGGAACTACGGCTGCACAACAACTGTTAACTTTCGGTTGTACCTTTGTTATAGCAACAGTATACATTGTGGTAATCACATGTAGGGACCATTGAATTGAGTATGTTCCTATAAATAATTAAAACAGGAACATACTCATGGCATCATACGGAGGCAAGGACCAGACATCGCTCTGGTCTAAGCAATTAGATAACAGGAACTTCCTGTCGCCAATTGGATTTAAGATGCTACTGGAACAGTTTCCAAAGGTAGTTTACTTTGCACAATCCGCTAATATTCCTGGTATCGGACTGAATACCATCGAGCAACCTACTATGCTGGGACGTGTGATCCCGTGGGAAGCACATGGTCTGAACTATGAACCATTCAACTTGACGTTCCTTGTTGATGAAGATCTAGAAAACTATCTCATCCTACACAACTGGATGCGATCGATTGCAGGTGGCGATGCGTTTGAAGAACGTGCTACTTACATGGATGATTACACTGTGACTTGTGATGCGTCACTAGCAATCATGAATAGTAATATGAGAACTAACTTCTTTGTCAACTTCAAAGATATATTCCCTGTCTCATTGAATGCATTAGAATTTAATGCTACAATTGATGGTACTGAGTATGCCACAGCAACTGCTGAGTTTAGGTATACTACTTACAACATACAAAACCTTGAAGGTGGGCGGAGGAAGAATCTGAAATGAATCTAGACCAAATTCGTGACATGTGGAAAGAGGATTGCATCATTGATCAAAATGATTTAGACACTGAGAACTTCAAGTGTACTGTGATCCACGAAAAATATTTGAATATCTGGTCTCATTTTAAACTGATGGCATCTGATGCTGACACCAAAGGTCGGATGCTATACAAAGCAAAGTTTGAATACTACTCAGGCAAAGCACCTGCCAAGGTGTACGCAGAGAAACCTTTCAATCACAAGGTACTCAAAACTGATATCAACACTTACATCTGGGCAGATGATGAGTGGTTGAAAAACAAGCAGAAGATTGACTACCTTGATACTTGTATAAATTACTTAGAGATGATTCTTAAACAGTGTTCCTCACGAGGGTTCCAAATTAAGAATTACATTGATCTAAGGAGACATGGTGATTACTAAGATTGAAAAAAAGAATGAAGTCTACCTCAAAGTAACAACAGAACCCCATGTTCATCAGGAACTGAGTGATCACTTTCAATTTGAAGTGCCACAAGCAAAGTTCATGCCACAGTATCAGAAGTGGAAATGGGATGGAAAGATCCGTTTGTATTCACCAGCAACAGGTGAGATATATGCGGGTCTTTTTGATTATCTAACTGAGTTCTTAGAACAACGTGGTTACGATTGGGAAGTTGAGGACAGTAAGTTTTATGGAAAACCAAATGAATGTGAACTACTCATATCTCCTGAGGCAACTGCGGGGTATGTTAGATCTTTGGGTCTACCTTTCAAAGTCAGAGATTACCAGTTACGAGCAATTTACCAAGCACTTAGGTACAATCGGAGACTTCTACTATCCCCGACAGGATCGGGAAAATCTCTAATCATCTATGCACTGGTGCGATGGCATCTGGGGATGGATCGTCAGGTTCTTATCATTGTTCCTACTGTCTCACTAGTGGAGCAGATGTATAAGGATTTCCAACAGTATGGATGGAGAGCAGATGCATATGTACATAAGATCATGGGTGGCACTGAGAGGTACGTAGATGCCCCTGTGGTAGTGTCTACCTGGCAGAGTATATACAAAGAACCTAAAAAGTTCTTTAACCGTTTTGATGTCATCATTGGTGATGAGGCACACCTATACAAAGCAAAGAGTTTGTCAGGTATCTTGACTAAGTGTCATGATGCAAAATATCGTATTGGTCTCACAGGTACTCTCGATGGTTTGCATACCCATCAGTTAGTGCTAGAAGGATTGTTTGGTAAATGTGAACAAGTTACCAAGACAGCAGACCTTATGAAGAAAGGTCATCTCACTAAACTTAAAGTAAATATTCTCTTATTAAAACATGGGTACGTTCCCTTTGATGACTACCAACAGGAGATGGATTACATAGTAAGTCATCCTAAGAGAAACAATCTGATCACAAACCTTGCGAAAGATCTGAGTGGCAATACTCTGATCCTATTCAACTACGTAGAGAAGCATGGGGAACCATTGCATGACCTGCTAAATACTAAGGTGAAGGAAGGTCGCAAGGTCTTCTTCATACACGGTGGTATTGATGCCTATGATCGTGAAGAAGCACGATCTATATGTGAGACAGAAAAGGATGCAATCATTGTTGCATCGTATGGAACTTTCTCTACTGGTATTAATATCAAAAACTTACATAATGTGATCTTCGCTAGTCCCTCCAAGTCCAGAGTCAGAAACCTACAATCTATTGGTCGTGTACTCAGGAAAGGAGATAACAAAGCGCAAGCAGTTCTATACGATATTGCAGACCACTGTGCGAGAGGATCCAAAAGTAATTACACCCTTCGTCATCTTGCTGAAAGAATCAAGATATATCAAGAAGAAAAATTTAATTACGAAATTAAGGAGATCAAATTGACTCATGATTAATTACATCCGACACGACGAACAATTCTTTGCCACACTTAAACTTATCACTGGGGAAGAGATCCTTGGTGAAGCATTAGTTAGTGAGGACCCTGATACCAAGAAAGATATGATCTTCATGCAGAACCCTGCTAGAACGAAGATCGTTGAACTTGAAGTAGATTCAGAAGATGCATCCCAAAAGGTTGCAATGGGATTCATGAAATGGATGAACTTCTCTGATGAGGATTTCTATGTAATTGATGCTCAGTCTGTTGTGTCTATTGCTCCTATGTCTGATGAAGCAATCTTGCTTTACAAGAGATGGATCAAGAAAGAATTTAAAAAGTCAGAACCTGATGAAGCAGAGGTACCCATCAACAAAAGCATGGGTCTCATCTCAAAGGTGGAAGATGCAAGGAAACTTCTAGAACGCATCTTCAAAGATGCATCTCTCTAAGCCACTTAAAGATACTGTGTTTCTGAACCCTTACAGTGTTGAGTATAATGATTTATTATTGTCTTGTCAAGCCCTGTCACCTTGTCACCTCGTCACTTGACAAATCTGTCTTGATAAGTTAACATTATGTCATCCGTGAGTACCCTTATGTCTATGCTAATGCCACGGAAGAACGCCAAAAAGAAAGAACACTATGTAGATAACAAACAGTTCTTACATGAACTGATTATTTACCGTAACAAATGTGCAGTCGCCAAAGATAAAGGACTGTCCAAACCTCGTGTCTCTAATTACATTGGTGAATGCTTCCTTAAAATTGCAACCCACCTATCGTATCGTCCGAACTTCATCAACTACATGTACCGAGAGGACATGATTGGTGATGGTATCGAGAATTGTATTCAATACATTCATAACTTTGATCCAGAGAAGTCTTCTAATCCGTTTGCATACTTCACACAGATTGTATACTATGCATATCTAAGAAGGATTGCTAAGGAGAAGAGGCAGCAGGCAATTAGAGAGAAGATCCTAGAACGTAAGGGGTATGAGGAGGTTTTCCACACAGATGACCTTGACAATATCGCTGACATGAACTATATTAAGTCTCGTGTCGAGACCAATACGAGGTACTGATGTCCACAAAACAAAGTTTGATCGGTGACTATTGGAACGGTGGTTCCTCAGGTGAACAAACTCAGCGTCTAATTGCTGAGTTGACTGATAAGTTGAAAGGTATTACATACACCCAGACATGTACAACAGCAGAGGGAACTACCTACAAGAAACTTGTTATTGAATATGAAGATTCTTCTAATAACTGATCAACACTTTGGTGCTCGTAATGATAGTCAAGTCTATCTTGACAAGTACCGAAAGTTTTATACTGAGACAGTTCTTCCTTATATCGATAAGCACAAGATCACTAATGTGATTGCTCTTGGAGATACCTTTGATAGGCGTAAGTCCATCAACTTCAACTCTCTGGAAGCAGCGAAGGAAATGTGGTTTGATCCACTGAGAGATCGTAATGTCCACATGCATATGCTTGTAGGCAATCATGATATCTTCTATAAAAATACTCTCAGGATTAACTCACCAAGGTTACTCCTTAGTGACTATGACAACATTACCGTCGTGGACGATCCTACTGAACTATCCATTGGTGATATTTCTATACTTCTTTTGCCTTGGATATGTGACGACAATAGAAAAAGATCCATGGATCTTATATCAACGAGTGATTCAACTGTCTGTCTGGGCCATCTTGAACTTAATAGTTTTGAACCTATTCCTGGATATACGATGGACCATGGAGATGACCCCGATGTATTCGATAGGTTTAAATTAGTATGTAGTGGTCACTTCCATCACATATCTGCTAAGAAGAACATCAAATATCTCGGTAATCCGTACCAAATGTTCTGGAATGATTACGGTTGTGAACGTGGGTTCCATGTACTAAATACTAAAACTACAAAACTTAGTTTTGTAAAGAATCCCAACACGATGTTTCACAAAATTTACTATCGTGATAGTGAAACAGCAACCATTGATTATGAAAAACTCAAAGGTAGTTATGTAAAACTAGTCGTCGAAAAGAAACAAGACCAAGTTCTTTTTGATAAGATACTCAGAGAGATTAACAACAGCGATGTTGCTGATCTCAAAATCATCGAAGATACTTTTGTGTATCTGGATGAGGTAGACGATTCTCTGGAACAAGAAGACACACTAACCATGTTGCAAAACTGTGTGACAGAGATCGATAACAAAGATGAAGTGTTTGGTATTTTAAAATCATTGTATGTCGAAGCACTTAGACTCTAAAATGTTCGTATTAGTTGACAAAAGTAGCGGTGGGGTGTACGCTGTAAAGGACAGTGGCATCCAAGAAAAGGTTGTTCAAATCTTCGAGCAAGAGGACGACGCCGAACGTTACTATGGTTATCTAAAAGCAGATGATTATAAGCGTAAACTCGAAATCATGGAAGTCGAAGAAGAGATTGTCAAAGATAACTGTACCAACTATGGATACAGTTATACAATTATTACACCCAACGACATTGTATTTCCCCCGAAAGACGTAGATTAGTATGATTGTTTTTGAGACTATTCGCTGGAAGAACTTCCTGTCCACTGGGCAACAGTTCACCGAAGTGAATTTGAGTGAGTCACCATCTACATTAATCGTAGGCAATAACGGCGCAGGCAAGAGTACCATTCTTGATGCGCTTTGTTTTGTTTTGTTCAACAAACCATTTCGTAAGATTACGAAACCCCAGTTGATGAATAGTGTAAACGAACGTGAACTTTTAGTAGAGGTTCAGTTCAAAATTGGCACTATCTCTTATAAAATAGTTCGTGGTATCAAACCAACGGTGTTTGAGATCTACCGTAACGACGAACTGGTGGACCAAAATGCAGCGAACAAAGACTATCAAAAGTACCTTGAACAAAGCGTACTCAAACTTAACTACAAATCTTTCACTCAGGTTGTTATTCTCGGCAGTAGCACTTTTGTGCCTTTTATGCAGTTGCCTGCTGGTCATCGAAGAGAGGTTATCGAGGATCTTCTAGACATTCAAATCTTCTCCCAGATGAATGGGTTGCTCAAAGAGAGAATTAAAGACGCTAAGGATGAGCAACGTCAGTGTGAGTATGAACTAGAACTTGCACAGACGAAAGTTGACATGCAAGTTCGTAATATTGCCAACCTAGAAAGTGTTGACAAGCAACACATTGAGAACCAGCAGCAGAAGTTTGTTGCTAATGAAGATCGTATTGTAGATATTAACTTACGCATCAAGGAAGTCGAAAAAGATATTTCAATCATTGAACCTGAGATCCAGAAACTAGATCATGCTGTTGAGAAGCATGAAAAGTTTAAGGACATGAAGTCTAAGATCTATCACAAGTTGAATACATCTAAGAAGAACTATGACTTCTTTGTAGAGAATCAAACTTGTCCTACATGTACTCAGGAGATTGATAAAGATCTCCGTCAATACAAACAAGCAGAACTTAATCAGAAGTGTGTTGAACTGACTGATGCAGGGTCACAGATCATGGGTCAGATCAATACTCTCAATAAGAACATCAAAGAACTGCGTCAGAAAGCAAGTCAGATCAATGAGTATAGGTATGAGATTCAATCTCTTACCAAGGAAGAGATGCTTCTGTTGAAAGACAACACTTCTATCATGACTGAGGTAGGTAGCGATACCAGTAACTTAGAGAAAGAGAAGCAAGATCTTGAAACCATGACACAAGCACTTGACAACAAACTCATTTCGTGTTCTAATATAAACAAGCAGACGGATCATCTTAAAACGGTTGCTAACCTCTTGAAGGATGGTGGGATTAAGACTAAGATTATTTCTAAGTTCATTCCTCTCATCAATCAGAGAATCAATAAGTATCTTCAAAGCATGGATTTCTATGTGAACTTCACGCTTGATGATAGTTTTAACGAGAAGATTCTTTCTCGTTTCCGTGATGATTTTTCTTATGCTTCTTTCTCAGAAGGAGAGAAGCAAAAGATTGATCTGGCGCTGTTGTTCACTTGGCGAGAAGTCGCTGCTTTGAAGAACAGTGTGAGTACCAACCTTCTTCTACTTGATGAAGTGTTTGACTCTTCACTCGATCAGTCTGCTACGGATGAACTGATGCGGATTTTGAAAGGTCTTGGAGAGAAGACTAATCTCTTTGTTATTTCACACAAAGGAGAGGTGCTCTATGATAAGTTTGAGCGAATCGTAGAGTTCTCCAAAGAAGGTGACTTTTCAACTATGTCAGCGGTACAAGGATGAAGCACATACTCTTCACCCTGCGTCAATGTGATAGTGAATTACTAGATGATGAATCTTACATTCGCGACATGCTGGCAAAAGCAGCGGAGTGTGCAAACAGTACACTCCTAGGTATCCAATCACATAAGTTCTCTCCACAAGGCGTGACTGCTATTGCTATGCTTGCTGAGTCACATATCAGCATTCATACATGGCCTGAGACAGGCGAAGCGGTATGCGATGCCTTTACTTGTGGAGACCATACGGATCCACACGATGCTTTCATCTTTATGAAATCTTCGTTGCTGAGTAAGCGATGGGTATATCAGACAGTGAAACGACCAGTCATATAAGTGGCACCCCTCTACGTCCTGATGGACTAGGGGGGTTTATACTATCTGTATACACACGAGGATGCATGAAAAAAGAGATCAAGAGCACACTGGCACGTTTGCTTGCTACCGAGAACCTCCTGGTGGAGCACAAGCAAGTACCGACAGCATCCTTTGATGTTCATAAGCGTCTCTTGACTCTCCCTATGTGGAATCGTGCAAGTGATACTGTCTATGATCTGCTCGTAGGACACGAGGTGGGTCACGCATTGTATACACCTGACGATGACACCCTTGACAATCTCCCGTGCCCTAAGGATTACTTGAATGTAACTGAGGATGCACGTATCGAGAAACTGATGAAGCGTAAGTATCCTGGTCTTGCCAAAGATTTCTATCGTGGGTATCAGGAACTGAATGATGATGACTTCTTCGCTATCGAAGATCAAGATCGTGACAAACTGTCTCTCATCGATCGTATCAATCTACACTATAAGATTGGTGCCTATGCACTGATGCCATTCAATGCTTCTGAGACCCCTCTGTGTGCCGCTGTGGGGGATGCTGAAACGTTTGAGGAAGCGATTGCTGCTGCTGTTGCTATTTACGAATTTGCTAAGAAAGAACAGGAGTCAAATCCAGCACCACCTATGAACCTTCCACCTAATCAAGGTGGTAGTGGTATGACTCATGAAGAGATGCTTGAAGAAGCACAGAAACGTGAGCAAGAGAATGAAGAAACTAAAAGTTCTGGTGAGAAAGAGCAGGAAGTATCTCGTCCATGGTTTACTGAGGACGAACCTGATACAGAGACTGAACGTAATGATGATGACGCACAACTAGATGTCCCATCGTATGAGTACATCCAACCAAGTATCGATAATGCTACCACTCAGCGTAACTTTGATAGGAATGCGTCTGAACTGATCGATAAGTATGCTAATGAATTTGAGTATGTCACTTTCCCTAAGATCAATTTCCAGAATACTATTGTTCCTAATGCACAATTGTGGGATGAGGCAGAGATTTTTTGGGGAGAATACTATGAAGACTTTGACAGAGACGTGTGGAGTGAAGTTGATTCGGAGTTTGCAAATTTCTGTAACAACACATCCAAAGATGTAAACTATCTGGTCAAAGAATTTGAGTGTAAGAAGTCTGCTACATCGTATGCTCGCTCATCAACAGCACGTACAGGAGTTCTTGATACAAACAAACTTCATAACTACAAACTGAGTGAAGATATCTTCAAGAAAGTCACTCGTACTACTGATGGTAAGAACCATGGTCTTGTATTCCTACTTGACTGGTCTGGTTCTATGGCAAACGAGATCTTTGAGACTATCTGTCAGGTCATCAACCTTGCACAGTTCTGTAAGAAGGTTGGTATTCCTTTTGATGTCTACACGTTTGTCAATGATCACAGTCTGTTGAGGTTCTTTGGTGTTGATTCTGACACTCCTATGGTAAAACTACCTAAGGTTGCAGAAACTGAGGCAGGTACCTTCTGGATTGACCCTCGGTTCAAGTTAGTCAACGTATTGACCAGCGAAGGTAATCAAAATAACTTCAAACGTCAATGTAACTTCCTGTATAGGGTAGGAAACTACTGGAATGATCGTAGAAATATGTATAAATTCCGTCCTGCACCACCTGCATTCATGGGTTTGGGTGGTACACCATTGAATGAAGCATTGATTGTGATGCGTGAGTACCTAGGAGTCTGGCAAAAGAAAACAGGTGTGGAGAAATCCCACTTGGTTGTCTTGACTGATGGTGAGTCACAGTGTACTTGGATCACAAAAGACCATACTGGTAGTAACTATTTTAATGAACCATATCCTTCTGCCATTCGTGGTGAGAGTGTGATCCGAACTAAGAATAGGTACTACTCTGACATCCGTGATCCACATACAGCAATGACTAGGGGACTGATTCGGGTTATTCGTGACACATATCCTGAGTGTTCTGTCATGGGTTTCCGTATTTGTTCATCACGTCACCTGACTACATATCTCCATGCCCTAGGTATGCATGGTGGTGATGTACATTCAAAGTATTCCAAAATGTTCCGAAGGGATAAGTCTGTTGCCATCACTGGTTCTTGTTATAACGAACTGTATTGCATACAATCTAGTTCTTACAATGATGATGTAGAAATGGATGTTGCTGAGGATGCAACCAAGGGTCAGATCCGATCTGCTTTCAAAAAATCTTTGAAGTCGAAGAGTATCAATCGTAAGATGCTCTCATCCTTTGCTGGACAAATCGCGTAGTGTCCACTCTGCCCCTGACTCTGCCCCAATCTGCCCTATACTTACTTCATACGAAACGAACCAATGCCTGCCAAGTCTGACCTCAACACCATCGATCTGATCAAGTACCTTACAGCAACCTATGCTACTCCTGAGGTAAATACTAATCAGGTACTTGCTGCTGCTGATCACTTTGGTGTTTCTTATCCCACTGTGTGTCAGCGATTGGAAAAGTTCAAATCAGGTCGTGGTAAGTGGAACCTTACTGCGACAGAACTCGAAGAGACCTATAACGCTCCGTCTGCTGCCCCCGCTGTTGAGACTTCTACCTTGATCCCTATCAAAGACAAAAACTATGTACCGTTTGGGAACTTCACTGATCTGAAAAAGATCATCAAGTCTGGTGTCTTCTATCCAACGTTCATCACTGGACTGTCTGGTAACGGTAAGACCATGGGTGTTGAGCAAGCATGTGCTGCTCTCGGACGAGAACTGATTCGTGTAAACATTACTATTGAAACTGATGAAGATGACCTCGTGGGTGGTTTCCGCCTTGTGGGCGGCGATACTGTTTGGCATAATGGTCCCGTCATTGAAGCACTCGAACGAGGAGCAGTCTTGTTACTCGACGAAATCGATCTCGCCTCAAACAAAATCCTATGTCTGCAATCTATTCTTGAAGGGTCGGGAGTTTATTTGAAGAAGACAGGCAGGACTGTCACCCCGTCACCTGGGTTTACTGTGTTTGCTACTGCCAACACCAAGGGTAAGGGTTCTGATGATGGTCGTTTCATCGGTACCAACGTGCTGAACGAGGCATTCTTGGAGCGTTTCCCTCTGACATTTGAGCAAGAGTATCCTGCTCCTAGTATTGAGAGTAAAATGCTCAACAATTACTGTGCTGAACTTGACTGCTGTGATGCAGAGTTCATTAAGAACCTCACCACTTGGGCAGAGATCATCCGTAAGACCTTTGCTGAGGGTGGCGTTGACGAAGTGATCTCAACACGTCGTCTGGTCCACATCATTCGTGCATTCTCTATCTTCAACAATCGTTTGAAGGCAATCAAACTCTGCCTGAACCGTTTCGATGACGAGACTCGCGATTCTTTCTTGGAATTGTACTCTAAGATTGATTCTGATGTTGAAATCAACCCCACTTTGCTTGACTCCTGATGCTATATCGCACACAAATCCTTGATGACTCTGGTATATCCAGAGTCCTTTCCCAAGTTGATCCCGTCCTAGTCTTGAATTCCCATAAGAATGTAGATGAAGATAAGGGTATCGAACCTGACTTGCTAGATGACTACATTGAAGACTCTATGCAACCAGAACTGACTCTCACCTGTGGTAGATCAGGTTTTACTTTCAAAAAGTACAACCCTGGTCAAGATTATGACTGGCATCAGGACGAGGTTACCTCTGATGATGGTCTGAGGTTGGATGTATCTACTACTTTGTTTCTCAGCAACCCCGATGAGTATGAAGGTGGTGAGTTAGAGTTGCGTTTTGGCGACTTTGGTGTTAGTATTAAACTTCCAGCAGGCCATGCTGTAATCTATCCGACTGGTATCATCCATAGAGTACGACCAGTTACATCAGGTGTCCGTAGGGTAGTTCATTGGTGGGATGAATCCAACGTCCAGAACCCTTTTAGGAGGGATGCCATTGTACAACTCAACAAACAACCTGAACGCATCGATCTACACACTGCTACACTTGAACGATTCTGTTAATTATGAACAAATACCATGAAGATGAGGTCCTTAAAGAACTTAAAGACTACATCGCCAGTACATACAGTCAGCACTACTCTGCTGGTCCTGAGGGTTTCCAAACCCTAGACTTGATTGAAGCGTGTGGAGACGGAGAATCCTTCTGCCGTTCTAACATCTTGAAGTATGCCTCACGCTATGACAAGAAAGGAACTGCTAGACGTGACATCTTAAAAGTGCTACACTATGCTGTGCTCTTGATGCACTTCAACGACAAAAACGCCAAAACGGAAGACTATCCTCAATGACCTGTATGAAATTTACTGAACCACAATTGGAAATCCTCGGGTTGTTCATGAACATCAACCCATCTATCATGTTTAAACCTGGTCAGAAGGTTTCAACTATCTCTAACAATAAGAATATTCTCGGTTCCTGTACTTTCAAAGACATTGAGTTTCAGCGTACTGCACCCATCTATGACTTGGGTAACATGATGAAGACCATCAAGGTCCTCTCACGTAATACTACTAGCATTCCTGACGTTGACTTCAACGATAAGCACGTTGACATCAGCATGAACAACAGTCGGATGAAGTATTACTATGCTGATGAGAGCATGATCACAGTTCCACCTGACATCATCAACAGTATCGGTGAACTATCTGTATCTACTGAACTGAGTAATGAACACCTGTATCAAATCTTTGCTGCGGCGTCTGGGTATCAACTGCCAGATCTTTGCTTTACAGGTCATAATGGTGTTCTGTCTGCTGTTGTTACTGACAAGCGCAACTCCACTGCTAACACACTAGAAATCCAACTAGGTGAGACTGATAAAGACTTCTGCTTCTGCATGAAGATCGAGAACATCGCTATCCTGATGACTGGTGGTCAACCCTGCCGTGCTGCGAAAGGTTACAAGATCGATCTGTATGAGCGCAAGGTTGCCAAACTGCATGGTATTATGACAGAGAGTTCATCCGTTGAAAATCTTGAACTGATGATTGCTCTTGAACCTGATTCAGAATACTGATGAACATCTTCGTTACGGACCCATCCCCATATCACTCTGCTGTGGTTCTTCCTGACAAGCACATTGTCAAGATGCCCTTAGAGACCTGTCAGATGCTTGCTATTGTTTGCTCTGACAAATGGGGTCATGGTTTTGGCACCCTTCCCAAAGCAGACGGTACTCCCTATGCTACTGAGAAGGGTGCTTTTCGTAACCACCCATGTACTAAGTGGGCGAATGAGTTCGTAACCAACTGGCAGTGGTTGCTTGCTCATGGACTTGCTATGTGCGACGAGTACACTGCTAGGTATGGTAGAGTACACACATGCCAGAAGACTCTTCTAGCAGCGAAAGAGATCCTACCTACTGCTGATCCGACAGGACGCTCAGGTAAGGAGACCACACCATTCGTCAGAGCAATGCCTGATGAGTACAAACTTGACACTAGTATCTCTACCATCGATGCATACAAAATGTATATTGCATCTAAACCATGGGTAGCAGATAACTATATTAAACTTCCACATCGTAAACCTGACTGGGTTTGACACTAAATTATGAATGATTTCCTTTGGGTAGAAAAGTATCGTCCTCAGACGGTTGATGAATGTATCCTTCCAGAGGAGACTGCGACCATGTTCAAGGGTTTCCTTGACAAGGGTGAGATCCCTAACATGCTGCTTGCTGGTCCTGCTGGTATTGGTAAGACTACCATTGCTAAGGCACTGTGTAATGAACTGGGTGCTGACTACTATGTGATCAATGGATCTGACGAGGGACGCTTCCTGGACACTGTGAGGAACCGTGCCAAGGCATTCGTTTCTACTGTCTCTCTGACCTCTGAGGCACGTCACAAGGTGCTTATCATCGATGAGGCAGACAACACCACTCAGGATGTGCAAATGCTTCTGAGGGGGTTCATCGAGGAGTTCCAGAACACCTGTCGTTTCATCTTCACCTGCAACTACAAGAACAAGATTGCTCAACCACTGCACTCTCGCTGCACTGTGGTGGAGTTTAATGTGAAAGGTAAAGAGAGAGCACAACTTGGTGCTGCTTTCTTCAAGCGTGTTCACACCATCATGGCAGAGGAAGGCATCGATTTTGAGTTGTCAGTTCTTCGCGAAGTTGTGATGAAGCACTTCCCTGACTTCCGACGCACGATCAACGAACTACAACGATACTCTTCTAAGGGTAAGATCGATACAGGTATCCTAGGACAACTCTCTGATATTGCTATGTCAGATCTTATGGGTCACTTGAAGGGTCGTAAGTTTACTGACGTTAAGAAGTGGGTTGTTGCTAACATGGACAACGAACCTCATGCTGTCATGAGAAAGGTGTATGATTCCCTCTATACATACTTACAACCGAAGAGTATTCCCGAAGCAGTTCTTGTTATCGGTGAGTACCAATACAAAGCAAACTTTGTCATGGATCAGGAGATCAACCTCGTAGCATTCATGACTGAGATCATGATGAGGTGTGAGTTTAAATGATAAAGACGCATGAGTTATTCCCTACGAGAGTCTATGAGTTTCGTTTAGAGGACGAAGACATGGCAATCTCTGATCAGGCACTGGAATATATCAAAACCCTGAACATGCAAATGTATAATTTCCCTGCTGGTGTACGTACTAGTAAGGGTGATTTGCATAAAGATGAACCGATGCAGGGTATGACAGAGTTCATTCATGACTGTCTAGATTATATTCGTTGTGATCTTGCACTCCAAGCAGAAGAACTACGTATCTCTTTATCATGGGCAAACTGGGCACCACCTGGTTCAGGTGCTGGTCATCCTCTCCATCGTCATAACTATTCTTATCTCTCTGGTGTATATTATTTCACCGAAGGTAGTGATACTGTCTTCCATGACCCTGTTGATATCCGTAATCTTGATACATTAGAGATTACTCGTGACTTTTTCGACGGACCTGAGGAGCATATCAAGGCAGAACCTGGTAAACTTCTGATCTTTCCTGGATGGTTAAGGCATTATAGCAATCCTCACGCTGGCAAGAAAGACCGCTATACTATGTCTTTCAACTCATTGCCCCATGGACCTGTCAACGCTGGTCCACAAGGTGTCCCTATGGCAAACCTCAACATATTATGATTGATCCTACACGATTTGATTTTCCATCTATCTTTGGAGTTGTGAAGTCTACTGATGGGTTGAAGCGGCGACAAACTAGACCACTCAGAGCAGAAGTCCAAGAGATTTCTATTGCTAAGTACAGTGGTGGTCAGTTGAATTATGTTGGAGCAACTGCTATTGGTCAGGACTTCCTTGGATTAGAAGATGGACTTCGCTATGAGTCTAAGGGTAAGGATAATTTATTTTGTAAGAGGATACCCTGGACATCAGAAATTACTTTGAAGAATTTTCAAGGTAATAACACAGGTGTACCTGAAAAGACCTTTGACTACATGCTATTGTGGGACACAGCAACGTACACAGTTGCTATCTGCACTTGGGATGCTTGCATGAAGCATACTACTTTGAAGGATGACTCCGTTAAGTTCCGAGTGCATACAGATGATCTGACTTTCTTGGCAAAGAATGTCACACCAATTGATAAGGGAGACTTCGCAACCCAACTTTATAATCTTATTGAGTCAACAGTATGAAATTATTGAAGACACCTCTCAGATACCCTGGTGGTAAGTCGAGAGCAGTTACACAACTAGAACCCTGGTGCCCTGGTAACTTTCGTGAGTACAGAGAACCCTTTGTGGGTGGTGGTTCCATGGCACTATACATGTCTCAGTTGTATCCTGAGATCCCTGTCTGGATTAATGACAAATATACTTATCTCTACAATTTCTGGGTAGCACTCAGGGATCAAGGTGACCTACTGTCTGATGTATGCTATGCGATTAAAGAAGAGAACCCCACACCTGACCTTGCTAAGGAGTTGTTTAATAGAAGCAAAGAGGAAATATCCGACGCCGATCCTTTTCGTCAAGCTGTTCTATTTTGGGTTCTTAATAAGTGCTCTTACTCAGGGTTGACTGAGAACTCTTCATTCTCACAGAGTGCATCAATCCAAAACTTCACCAAGCGGGGAGCAACGAATCTAAAAAACTATCAAGATCTGATTGCACACTGGCGTATCACTAATCTAGATTACTCCGAACTACTAGATGCAGATTCAGATACCTTTGTCTTTCTAGATCCTCCATACAGAATTAATTCTTTTCTATATGGTACCAATGCTGAGATGCATAAGAACTTTGATCATGAAAGGTTTGCTAAACTGACTCAGGAATCTAAGAGTGAGTGGATGGTCACCTATAATGTAGATAAAGAGATTGAACGTATGTTCAGTGAACACCATCAGAGATACTTCAAACTTACATATGGTATGAAGCACAGAGCAAACAACAAGAAGTCTGAACTTCTCATCACTAGTTACAACCCAACCCCTAATACACTTGAACAGTTCTTCTAATGAGTAAAGAATTTGAGTATCAACTGAAAGACTACCTCAATGGTATCAACTTGAAGCAAGGTAACCTTCATGAAGATGAACGTGCCATGGCAAAGTATCCATCTTATGTCGTTAGCAAGTGTCTTGCTGGTCATCTTGATTGCATCCTCCATGTGAATCAGATGAATATGTTGTATGATCTGGACAATGATATGCAATATAATTTTTACCTACATAGTATTAGGAAATCCAAACGCTTTGCGCCTTGGAACAAACACACGGCAGAAGATGATCTAGAACTAGTAAAACAGTTCTACGGATATAGCACCGACAAGGCGAGAGATGCCCTGAAACTGCTCAACAAAGATCAGTTGGAAGTCATCAAAACTAAATTAAATGTTGGAGGAAATTCAAGATGACTAGTGAAGAGATCTCGTGGTCTCAGGATATGATGTTGGAAGTGGCACTTAAAGAACCAGATGATTTCTTAAAAGTGCGTGAAACTCTAACTAGAATTGGTGTTGCATCTCGCAAGGATCGTAAACTCTACCAGTCATGTCATATTCTGCACAAGAAAGGTAAGTATTACATCGTTCACTTTAAAGAACTGTTCGCTCTTGATGGTAAACCAGCGAACATTACTAAGAACGATATCGAAAGAAGGAATCGCATTGCTAAACTTCTGTTTGATTGGGGACTAGTTAATTTTCAAGCGGATGATCTAGTAGAGATTGCACCTTTGAATCAAATCAAAGTTCTGTCCTACAAAGATAAGCAAGAGTGGACGCTAGAAAGTAAGTACAACATTGGTAAAAAGAAAGTAAGTGTTGATTCATAATGTATGAGGATATGGATTGCTATGATAAAGCAATCCAACTCTTTGGAACAAGAGTTGGTATGATCTGTGCCATGGAAATGGCAAAGAAACTTGATGCTGAAACTGCTTATGCTAACATCAAGATGGAGTTGAAAGAACTTAAAAAAGTTCGTAAAAAGTGGAACAAGGAACACAACTGATTGATTAGTAATGAAATTTATTGGATTGAGAGTTGAGGATCACGATTCCAACATCACCTATACTGATGGAACCAAAGTAAAGTATCTCTCTACGGAGAGATATTTTCATATAAAGCATCATGGACTAGACAATACATGGCAGTGGCAAGACCTTACTGATGAGTTAGGTGTGCATATCAATGAAGTTGATGCTCTTTGTATTGTTAGCGATCAAGTAACCTTTGATGAGGGTGAACTCTATCGTGAGATAGATATCGGATTGCCTTGTAAAACGTTTGCAATCGATCATCACTGGGCACATGTACTTTCACAATGGCCAGTAGGCATTCCATACACTAACTATGTGTTCGATGGGTATGGTAGTAACAGAAGATCCCATTCTTTGTTCTTAGGAGAGAACTTAGAACTGTCTCATGATGTAGATGTCACAGGATCTATTGGTATTGAGATGGCAAAGGTGGGTGCTACTCTTGGTCTTGCAGATAACACTCCACATGGTTTAGATCTTGCTGGTAAGATCATGGGACTAGCAGCATATGGCATCGTTGATGTAGAATATGCGAAGTTTCTGAGTCAGTTCCCTATCAGTAGGGTGAAAGATATCTGGAACTATGATCAGTGGACTAGGAAGTGGGATAATAGTTTTGATATCAACTGGTTACGTACTGTTCATGAGGTAACAGCAGATAAATTAGCAGAATATGTGGGTAATGGTGATGATAAAGTAGGATATACAGGTGGTGTAGCACTGAACTGTGTGTTCAATGGACGCATTACACAGACTGGACAAGACATTTCTACTATTCCACATGCAAATGACTGTGGATTGTCCTTAGGAGCAGTAGAATTCCTTAGAAGACGCTTCCATACAGAGGAGTTTGATGCTACTGGGTTCCCATTCTGGCAGCAAGATGAAGCACCTGAGGAAGTTAGTGATGAGACTATCAAAATAGTTGCAGAAGAGTTAGCAGTAGGTAATATTGTTGCTTGGTATCAGGGACATGGTGAGATCGGACCTCGTGCATTGGGACATAGGAGCATTCTTGTTAATCCTAGGTGCGAAAACATCAAAGATGTGCTGAATAGTAAGGTTAAGCATAGAGAACACTTCCGTCCTTATGGTGCCTCAGTCCTACGAGAAGACGCTCCAAGGCACTTTGATGTACCTGAGGGTGCAAATATGCCCTGGATGAATGTTTCTGTAAATGTTACTGATAATGACCTGAAATCTGTCACACATATCGATGGTACATGTAGGATCCAAACTGTTGAAGGTGATGACTGCTATGCCAGACTATTGCGAGCATATAAAGACATCACAGGAGACAGTGTACTGCTCAATACATCACTAAATTTAGGTGGTAGTCCTATCGCATCTAGTTTCTGGGAAGCGAAGGAGTTGTTTAGTAAAAAAGATATTGACTTTTTATGTATTGGTAATGATCTACTTCATAAATAAGTGAAGTTACTTCTTTTCTATGGAAACACCAAAGAAAGAGGAAGCCAAGAAGGAGAACAAATTTGAGTGGGCGGATGAGGGTGTATCAACTCTCGTCCGAGTTATTATACTTGGATGGTCAGCAGCAATACTGACCCTAAACTATGTAACTGTTCCTGGTATTCCTCAGAAAAATATTGATCCTACTTTTATCGCCAGTGTCTTCACTGGGACCTTAGCCACTTTTGGAGTGATGCCCTCCAAGAAAAAGGATGAAGATAAAACTCCTACATTACCGAAAAAAGATGAGAAAATTTCTTAGTTTGATTTGTTTACTGGGTGTCATGTTCATGGCAGCACCAGTATTTGCCGTTGATGTTGTAATGGGTGCAGGTGGAAACCTAGCATTTGAACCTAATGAGATTACAATCTCAGCAGGTGACACACTACACTTCGTAAATGAGGCACTACCTCCTCATAATATTATTGTTGAAGGTCGTGCTGATCTTTCGAGAGAAGCACTGCTCTTTGCTCCTGGTGAGTCCCAAGATATTCTATTCGCTGACGCTGGCGACTATAATTTCTTCTGTGGTCCACATCAGGGTGCAGGTATGACAGGTACTATTCACGTCGAATGAGGACACCATGCAAAAAGTAGTTAATGTAATCGCGTTGCTTTCAGGTTTAGTTTCAGTTTCAATTCTAGGGGGTGGTGCTTATCTCTACGTTCAAAAAGATGCACTCATTGAGAGTGCGACAGCAGCAGCAACAGAGGCAGCAACAGAAGCAGTCGTAAGCGCACTTCCTGGTCTGGTTGGTGGTCTCATGCCATCGGTACCTGAGTTGCCTGGTGCAACTGGTGGGGTTACTCCTGAGGTACCAGGTGCTGCTGCCCTACCATCGGCAACTGGTCTGCCATTCTAATGGAACCTATACGTGAGATTGGAACTAACATTATTGAAATCCGACAGATAGAGATACCTGTTTGGAGTTTTAGTGAACCTTCCAACTCACGTTATATAAGTCCACCAGTCACTGTCAACATCGGTACACCCGTTGTTGACATACCTGGGTGTGTAGAAGCACACGAAACTAATAACTCTAAGAATAATAAAGTTGGGGTTGATGATTCAAATGGTTTGGTTACGTACTGCGATTCTGGTTATCCCAGTTTTAATCCTATTTCTTTTGAACCGAACAGGATGACAATAACTGGTCCACCTGCCGTTGGTGGTACCAAAGTAGATGAACCAGAACCACCAGCAGCATCACCAGAAGTAAAATCACCACCTGTTGCTACTGCTAAGATAGAATGTCCCACACCAGCACAGAAAGCAAAGGAACCTGTTGGTACATTCGTAGAAGGATATAGAAAGAAAGTTGTTGCATACAAACTGACTGGTAATGAATGCATTCAGATTACAGAAGCAGTAGGTATACCTCAACAAATTATTGCTGGTCTTCCTAGTGGTGG